>ERZ857629.465-NODE-465-length-56170-cov-4.153168_pt1 | contig 56170 bp, 37 predicted proteins | sample MGYA00519700_ERZ857629 | MGnify/ENA primary metagenome ERZ857629 (study PRJEB31778, sample SAMEA3449351) | human gut metagenome | biome: human gut; feature: human-associated habitat; material: faeces | place: United Kingdom | collected 2010/2012 ... | reverse complement strand
TGGTCCTGCGGATAGGCACACGTTCCTGCGCTCCAACCCTCACCATATATATATATCGAGGGGTCTATCTCGTCCACGGCGGCACGTATCTGGTTCATCGTCTCTATGTCATGGATGCCCATAAGGTCGAAGCGGAATCCGTCAATGTGGAATTCGTTTATCCAGTACTTCACGCTCTCTATCATAAACTCGCGCATCAGCGGACGCTCAGACGCCGTCTCATTGCCGCAGCCAGAGCCGTCGGAGTAATGTCCGTCGGCGGTTTTACGATAGTAGTAGTCGGGATAAGTGCGCTGGAAATTGCTTCCGTCTATATCGAACGTATGATTATATACGGCGTCGAAGATTACGCGAATGCCGGCCTTGTGGAGAGCCTGCACCATTTCCTTGAATTCGCGTATGCGCACTTCCGGCCTGTAAGGGTCGGACGCGTAGCTGCCTTCGGGCACATTATAGTTCTTCGGATCGTAGCCCCAGTTGAACTGAGGGTGTTGGAGGCGCGTCTCGTCCACCGAAGCGTAATCGAACAAGGGTTGGAAATGGATGGCATTGACACCAAGACGCTTCAGATAATCTATGGCACGAGGCTCGGTCAAGGCAAGATACTTGCCTTGATGCTGCATGCCCGAAGTGTGACTGACGGAGAAGTCGCGCATGTGAAGTTCGTAAATCACGAGGTCGGCAGGCGATGCAAGAGGCGGGCGCCGGTCGTTGTCCCAACCTTCGGGATTGGTGTCAGCCATGTCGATAATGGCACCACGATTGCCGTTTACGCCTACAGCCTTGGCAAACGTTCCTGGACATTCGCCTCTGCCGATGTCGAAGGTATAGAACATACCGCTAAGGTCGCCCTTGACCGTTGCCTCCCAACGGTCGTCGCCAATGGCACGCATCTTAACAGTCTTGACGGGTCTGCCACCCTGTCCGTCCTTATAGATGCGCACCTTTGGAAGGGAAACCGCATTGAGACGGAATACGGTCTTGGTCTTTCCGTATTCCATTTCATCAAAGCGTCCCTGAGCATTTACGTTCAACGCAATCATGGCGGAAACAAATGCCGTAAACATATATCTTCTGTTCATGTAGGTAACCTCCTCGTTTACTTGTCTACTTGTTTACTTGTCTACTCGTTTACTTGTCTACTCGTTTACTTGTCTACTCGTTTACTTGTTTACTCGTTTACTTGTTTACTCGTTTACTTGTTTACTCATCAACTATTTCGCAATAAGCGACACGGCGAAACCGCCGCCGCGTGCCTCCTTTATCTTCAGCACATCGCCACGTTTTACAGTCTTGTGCAGTATCTGGTAAGCCTTCGGATTGTGCTCATAGTCGGCGTCCTTGGCATCCTGATAGATGGCGCAGTCGTACTTGCGACCCTTGTCGAGGAAGTCGAGGCGCACCACAGCCGTGCGTGCCTCTTCGCCAGTCTTGCCTCCAACAAACCAGTTGTCAGTTCCCTTGGCCTTTCGTGCCACGGTGATGTATTTTGCCGGTTCAGCCTCCAGATACTTGGAGTCGTCCCAATCGCAAGCCACATCGCGTATGAACTGGAATGCGTCGTCGTACTTTTCGTAATGTTCGGGCAGGTCGGCAGCCATCTGCAGCGGACTGTACATCACGAGGTAAAGCGAGAGTTGGCCGCAAAGGGTGGTATGCACGAAGCTTTTGTTGTTGCTCCAGTCAGACAGGCGTGTCTCGAATATGCCGGGCGTATAGTCCATCGGACCTCCTTGCAAACGGGTGAACGGCAGCATCACGGTATGGTAAGCCACGTTTCCGCCGAATGCCTCATACTCCGTTCCGCGTGCACTCTCATTACCCACAAGGTTAGGCCAGGTGCGGCAGATGCCGGTAGGACGCGTTGCCTCGTGAGCATTCACCATGATGCGGTGCTTGGCGGCAGTCTCGATGACGCGCTGATAGTGGTTGTTCATCAGCTGACTGTAATGGTATTCGCCTCGCGGAATGATGTCGCCCACATATCCTGTCTTCACGGCGTCATAGCCATACCTGTTCATCAGACGGAAAGCGTCCTCCATGTGTCGCTCGTAATTTAGAGCGGAAGACGAGGTCTCGTGGTGCATCATCAGCTTAACGCCCTTAGAGTGGGCATAGTCGTTGAGCATCTTTATGTCGAAGTCGGGATATGGTGTGACGAAGTCGAAGACATCGAGCTTCTGATGTCCGAACCAGTCTTCCCATCCTTCGTTCCATCCTTCCACCAGCACTTCCTGCAAACCGTTCTTTGCAGCGAAGTCGATGTAGCGTTTCACCTCTTCGTTAGTGGCTCCATGAGTGCCGTTGGGCTTGCACTTGCTGTAGTCGGTAACGCCGAGACGAACCGACGGCAGGTCGTTGGTGTAGCTCCATGTCTTTGTACCGACAATCATGTTCCACCACACACCACAGTATTTTGTGGGATGAATCCACGATGTGTCCGCTATCTTGCATGGCTCGTTGAGGTTGAGAGTGAGCTTGCACGAGAGCATGTCGCGGGCATCGTCGCTCACCATTACAGTACGCCAAGGTGTGTTGAAGGGTGTCTGGATGAATCCCTTACGGCCTACGGCGTCGGGAGTAAGCCACGACTCGAAGGTCAAAGTCTTTTCATCGAGGTTGAGGTGCATTGTCGGATAATCCAAGCAAGCAGCCTCATGTATGTTGATGTAGAGCCCGTCCTTTGTCTTCAGTTGCAGCGATGTCTGAACGCCTGTGTCGGAGAATACTGTGGTGGACGAGTTGCTCTTGTATGACTCACGGTTCTTGGCTATCACCTCACGGATGCCTGTAAGCGGAGTGATGTTGTACTCGTACTCCTGCGTGTCGTAATCGCCGGGAATCCAGTAAGCGGTATGGTTGCCGCTCATCGCAAACTGCGTGTGTTCCTCCTTTATAACGAAATAGTTGAGTTCGTGCTGTTGCGGGAATTCATAACGCAATCCCATACCATAGTCGTACACACGGAAACGTATGGTGATGTCGCGGTCTGACGACGGCTGGTGCAGGTTTACCGCCATCTCGTTGTAGTTGTTGCGTATGGTGGCAGTTTCGCCCCATACGGGTCGCCATGTCTCGTCGAAAGTGGATGTCTGCGTGTCCTTAATCTTGAAACCGTCCATAAGGTCGGTCTCGTCAATTCCCTTGGAGGCGTGTTTGTCCTTGGCGAGTTCCAGTCCAAGGTGCGACGGATTGACCACGGGTTTGCCCTTGTACGACATTTCGTATGTGGGCTGTCCTTTGTCTGAGAGCGAGAATGTCAGCTCCACATCGCCATTAGGCGACTTTACAGTCTGGGCTGTAGCCATCATAGGCAACAACGCCGACAACAATATATATTTCTTCAGCATTCTGGTATATGTTTTTCTATTATACTTGTTTTTACTTCCAGTCTTTTTTGTCATCTTCCCGCCTGACCGACGAGCGTGCTTATGTCGTCAATGAACTTGCCGTCAGCAATGAGGTCCTCAATGTTGAGGTGCATGCGATAACGCCAGTAGTGCTTGGGATTGGCAGGGATGTTGATGCGTTCGGCATCGGCATCGGGCAGACGCAGACGCTCGTCCATAGCCAACCAGTCCTGAACGCTCAATATACAGAGCATCGACGGCGAATCAAGGTGACGGGCTATGATGTCCTTGGCAAGCCATCCAGGCAGCGGATGTGGTGCCGTTCCTTCACGGTGGAGCATGGAGTTATAGTAGTCCTGCGTACGTTCATAATCCTCGTCCCACCACTGGCGGAGCGTAGGCATGTCATGGCTGGAGATGGTGCATACTGAGCGATAGGGGTTCTGACTGAGATGTCCGAAACGCGTGGTGACCGATTTGGGCATGCTCTGCAACTCAAGGCTCAGGATTTTCAGTTCGTTCATCACCCAAGGCACGCAGTCGGGCACCATGCCAAGGTCCTCGGCACACACAAGCATACGGGTGGCCTGCACCAGTTTGGGCAGCTTCTTCATTGCCTCACGATACCAGAACTGGTTGTTGCGACGATAGTAATAGTCGTTGTAAAGGCGATTGAAAGCCTGCTTGTCGTTGTCGTAAAGCGACTCGTAAATGAAGTCGAGCTGGGCAGAGATGCGCGGATGGAACATGTCGGCACGGTTACGGTCGCGCACAAAGAGCACATCACTGACAAGTGAATAGAGTCCGTCGCGCAGCCAGAGGTCTTCCTGTCGGGTTACTCCAGCAAAGCGTGCTTCAATCTTACGCTGCGTATCCACATCTGGCTTCATACGATAACGTTCGCCGTCGATGCGTTCCAGATATTCGCGGCGCACCTCATCGGCACGTTCATGGAAAACGCGGTCGAGCACCCAGTCGGTAATGAACGGCTGCGTGAAGCGTTCCTCCTGGAAGTTCAATCCGTACTGCATTATCTCATCACGGCTCATTGCCTGCGACGGAGCGAATTGTCCTGTAAGCCCGTGTACACTGTCAATGGGTATCTCCCAAATGCGGAAGAAACCCAGGACATGGTCGATGCGGTAGGCATCGAAGAACTGTGACATGTTCTGGAAGCGACGTGTCCACCACTGGCAGCCGTCCTTCAGCATCTCATCCCAGTTGTAGGTTGGGAATCCCCAGTTCTGTCCGTTCACGGAGAAATTGTCTGGCGGTGCTCCAGCCTGTCCGTTAAGATTGAAGTATTTGGGTTCCATCCACACATCGCAACTATATCGGTTTACGCCAATGGGGATGTCGCCCTTCAGGATAACACCCTTCTGCTTGGCATACTCATGGGCTTCCTTCATCTGCGAGGACAGTATGTACTGCACGAAATAGTAGAAAGCCACCTCCTGATACTCCTTTGTGCGAGGATCAGACAGCATCGCGCGGTCGGCCTCAGTCCATGTGTTATGGTCTTTCCATTGTGTGAAATCGGCGGTACCATACTTGTCCCTCAGCCATGAATACTGAGCGTATGGTACCAGCCAATTTTGTGTTACCTGGAAGAACGCCTTAAACTGTGCGCTCTTCATAATCTTTTTACCTTCCTGTTGAAAGACTTTCCTTAAATATTCTAATTTGAATGCGTTTACTTTCTCATAATCAATCTGTGGCAGAGCGTTGAGTCGGCGGCACTCTGCTTCCGCCTCCTTGCGTGCTTCTTCATCGTCAAGCTCCGGCAATGAGCGCAAATCGGCATACTGCGGATGTATGGCGAAGATGCTGATGCAGCTGTACGGATAAGAATCGGTCCAGGTATGAGTGATGGTGGTGTCGTTGATCGGAAGAAGTTGCAGCACGCGCTGACCGGTATTCGCCATCAGGTCAATCATCATCTTAAGGTCGCCGAAGTCGCCAATTCCTGCACTCTCCCTGGTACGGAGCGAGAAGACGGGTACAAGCGTACCTGCGAGTCTGCGGTCCCATATCTCGAAGAAAGCCTGGTTAAGACCGTAAACCACCGTCTCGCCCTTCTTCATGTCGGGCATAGTGAGGCAACGGTTATAGCCACACTCCCACATCATCATGTGTCCCGAAGCGTTTGTCACCACAAACTTCAGTTCTATATGCTCACCGTGGAACTGCGACGCATCGATATCGACAGCCCATTCGCAGTAGTTGTGAAGCGTCATGGGCAATGCCTTGTCAGGACACCATTCGCCCAATGCCTTCCGGTCGCCCAGCACAGCCAGACATTCGCCGTCGCGCAGCTGCGGTGCCCGTACAATCAGACGCAACGTACGGTCGTAGGAGGTAGGCTTCATAGGCTGCAGCTCCTGATGGTTGATGCAGTCGGTGAATGCGCTACTGTAAAGATACGAATCGTCGGGCATGTCGTTCCAACGGTCGTGCACATGATATTCGGTTGCAGCGGTGCATGTAAAGTCGAGCACATGCTTCACCGTCTGCCATTCGCTTCGCTCAGTAGCATTGTCCACCGTCACCTTATAATAATATGTAAGACGACGGCAAGCTGTACGCTGTGTGAGTTCACAACACCACTCCACTCCGTTTACGGTGGTCATGCGGTGTGTACTCACCTCTCCATTCTCGATGATGTTGAGTGTGACTTCCTCACCAAATGCGGTACGGTATTCTATGTGAAAATATAATATCATTTTATATGTTGGTTATAGATTTGTTACCATGAAAACTATTTTTATTCCTGTTACGCCTCTTTCCGGTTTCTTATGGCAGCCACAGACAAGGCACCACAGACGAGCAATGCGCCAGCCACTATCATCATGTTGCCCTGGCGTGAACCTACAAGATGAAGCAATTCGCCGCCACACAAGGCTGCCACAATCTGCGGAACGCATATCGTGCCGTTGAAGAGTCCGAGATAAGCACCCTTATGGCTGTAGCCCTCAAGAGCGTTGGTGACAAAGGCAAACGGCATGGCAAGCATGGCTGCCCAAGCGCAACCTATGAGCCAGAATGGAAGTACGAGCAGATTTCTGTCGCCTATAAACGGTACGATGGCGAAACCTATGCCGCCAATGACAAGACTCAAGGCGTATGCCAGCTTCTCGTTCTTGAACTTAGGCAGTACCATAGCCCAGGACACCGAACCGATGGCTTGCCAGAAGAACAGTACGCCCACCCAGTTGCCTGCCTCCTGATAGCCCTTGGAAGCGACATCGGTAGTGTGCCATACGGTTTCGGCAATGGTACCGTTGGTGTAAGTCCACATATACATGAAGGCTGCCCAACAGAAGAACTGTACGAGTCCTACCTTCCAGAACATCGACGGTGCATTCTTGAGAAGCGTTATCCAACCTGCGCTCTTTTCCTTTTTCTGAGACTGAGTCTCGTTATATTTGGCGTATTCCTCTGGATTCCATTCCTTTACCTTTACCGTGGTATAGATGACACAGAGGATGAGAATGGCGGCTCCGACATAAAAAGAATAGATGACCGAATCAGGGATTACGCCCTTCGGAGCCTCGTTGGAAATGCCGAGAGCCGTGAAGAAGAACGGAAATACATAACCTATAAGCGAACCGGAATTGCAGAGGAGCGACTGGATGGAGTAAGCGAGCGACTTCTGTTTCTCATTCACCATGTCGCCGACAAGCATCTTGAACGGTTGCATCGCCATGTTGATACTTGTGTCAAGGAACATCAGAGAGATGAGACCGAAGACCATAGCCGTGCCAACAGCCATTCCGAACGATCCGGCATTCGGCAACATACACATCACGAGTACAGCCACCGTGGCTCCTACAAATAGATAAGGGATGCGGCGTCCGAAGCGACACCATGTCCTGTCGCTAAGCGTGCCTACTATGGGTTGCACGAGTATGCCCATCAGAGGAGGCAATATCCAGAAATAGCTAAGATTGTGGGGATCGGCTCCCAATGTAGCAAAGATGCGCGATATGTTGGCGCTTTGCAGGGCGTAAGCTATCTGTACGCCAAAAAATCCGAAACTCAAATTCCAGAGTTTCCAGAATGAAAGATTAGGTTTTTGGGTCATTGTTATTTGGTTTACTGTATTTTTATATTTTATTCGGTCAGTGGTATCTTATTCGTTCAGCGTGTGGTGCCTCTCACGACAAGGCGTGTCCTCACCACGCGCATTGCCACCTCATTACGCGGCAGCGAGCCTTCCACCTGGCTTATGAGTATGTTGGCAGCCTCCTCGCCCACTGCCACGCCACGTTGTTCCACCGTGGTGAGCATCGGGTCGCACGCCACGGCACGTTCGCCGTTGGTGAATCCGCAGATGCTTATATCGTCGGGAATGCTGAATCCCATGCGCTTGGCGGTGTATAGTATGCCAATGGCGGTGTCGTCGTTGATGGCGAAGAAGGCATCAGGACGTTCGTCGTCCGGCAATGATAGTATTTCGGGGGTTATAGCCTCAGCCTCCGCACGGTTGTCGCATATTCTGACGAGAGCGTCGTTCAACTTCAGTCCGTTTTTGGTCAAGGCGTCGCGATAACCGTTATAGCGATTCTTCGAGAGTTCCAAGTTCATCGGCGAGCCATAGAAGGCGATGCGCTCACATCCTGTATCAATCAGATGTGTAACCGCCGTGTAAGCTCCGTTGTAATCGTCCACCACCACACGCGAACCATTCACGCCGGTGCAGATACGATCATAGAACACAAGCGGCACTCCATTGTCCATCAGTTGGCGGAAATGGTCGTACTGTCTGGTGTCCTTGGCTTGCGACACGATGATGCCACACACCTTATTCTTATGGAAGTCGTCGCATATCGCCACCTCCTTGTCGTAGCGTTCGTTGCTCTGCGCCACCATCACACGATAGCCGCGTGAACGTGCTTCCTCCTCTATTCCCGACAGTATGGACGAGAAATAGTAATGCACAAACTCAGGAATGATTACGCCGATAACCTTCATTGGTTGGCTACGGGTATGGCGCAACGCCTCGCCAATGACATTAGGGCAAAAGTTATGTTCTTTCGCGTATGCCTGGATGCGTTCTCTTTGTGACACGCTGATGCGTGGACTGTCATTGAGCGCACGACTTACAGTCGCTACGGAGATGCCCAAATCGCGGGCAATATCTCTCATTGTTATAGGTAACTTATCTGCCATGGTTTTCAGTTATGACGCAAAATTAGTCATTATTCCCGAATGTGTAATGTTTTTGTTTGCACAAATTATTAAATTGTGGTGCAATCGTTTGCACTAAGAATATGACGATTTTATGTATAAAAAAGATGCAACATCAATATATAAGTCCTAATTTTGCAAATAGAATGAAACAGACCCTTAAACCTCTGAATTTCACTTACAATAACAACAATAACTAAAAACAGCAAAACATGAAGCAGTTGAAAATCAAATTGCCTCTGAGGACTATGGCACTTGCCGGTGGTCTTCTTCTTGCAACAAGTTCCTTCGCGCAGAACAATGCCGTCAAGGGACATGTGACAGATGCTTCGGGCGAACCCGTCATGGGTGCTACCATCACAATTAAAGGTAAAGCTGTAGGCATTACCGACATTGATGGTAACTTCTCTATCGACGCAGCTCCTGGTACAGAACTTACATTTACTTTCCTTGGCATGTCGCCACAGACTGTCAAGGCATCGGGCAACATGTCCGTAACACTCGCCAGTGACGACAAACTTCTCAATGAGGTTGTGGTCATCGGTTATGGAACTGTAAAGAAAAACGACCTTACGGGTTCTATCAACACAGTAAAGCCAAGTGAGGTGCAGGCCGGACTTGCCACATCAGCCCAGGACCTTCTGGTAGGTCAGGCTCCTGGTGTGACTGTAACCAGTGCCGGTGGACCTGAGGGGGGGGGTACGATACGCGTGCGTGGCGGTTCTTCACTCAACGCCAGCAACGACCCGCTTATCGTCATTGACGGTGTGCCTTTGGACAACTCCGGCGTACAGGGTATGGGCAACCCGCTCTCAATGATTGCTCCTGACAACATCGAGAACATGACCATCCTCAAGGATGCGTCCGCAACAGCCATCTATGGTTCGCGCGCTTCCAACGGTGTCATCATCATCACAACAAAGCACGGCGTGAAGGGCAAACCGCAGGTGAACTTCTCTGCCAACATGTATGTCAATACGGCACGCAAGACTTACGAGTCGTTGTCGTCAGAGGCATTGACCGGTATTCTTGCACAGCAATTCGGTGCTGAAAGCGACGCGGTAAAATATATTCAGGCCAACGTACAGAAGTATGGTGCGCTCAACACCAACTGGCAGGACGAAGTTCTGCGTACCACCATTTCGCACGACTACAACCTTAGCGTGGGCGGAACGACAGGCTGTCTGCCTTACCGCATATCAGCCAGCTACACCAACAACAACGGTATTCTGAAGGACTCACGCATGGATCGTGCCACAGTAGGATTCAATCTTACTCCTGAATTCCTCAATCATCGACTCAAAATCAAGGCTAATGCCAAGGGCTACTGGGTGAAGAACCAGTTCACAAACAACGGTGCCGTAGCAGCAGCCATAGCAATGGATCCTTCCTCACCTATATATAATGACGCTCAGATGAAGGGCGGCATAGAGGGCTACAAGCTTTGGAACGGCTACTACTCACACATGAACGGTGCGGCTTTCAACACAAACGGTACCAACAACCCGATTGCCACTGCAACCGACAAGGACGACAAGGCCACCATTCTGCGCAGCAACGGTAACTTGCAGATTGACTACGCTCTGAAATGGTTGCCCGACCTGCACTTCAACCTCAACCTCGGTTATGATGTGAGCAAGTCGAAAGAGAACCTTTACACTGCTGCCAACTCGCCTACAGCATGGGACGGATGGCGCAATGACGGTGCCGGTACTCATCAATACATCGAGCAGTTCAAGAGCAACACCTTGCTCGACTTCTACATGAACTACCAGAAGCAAGTGGACTGCATCAAGTCGTTCTTCGATGTCACAGCCGGTTATTCTTGGCAGCGTTTCTATAGCGACGGCCGCAACAACGGAACAGTCTTCACTACTGACGGATTCAGCACTCCGGTCCTCAACGAAGACGGCACCTACACACTCAACTGGGGCACAGAGCGTAAAGGAACAACCTACACCGACCCAGCCAAGACTGCATGGGCAAAGCATCTTCAGTTGCTGTCGTTCTTCGGACGCTTCAACTATACATTGATGGACCGCTACCTCTTCACATTCACAGTGCGTGGCGATGCTTCCTCACGTTTCAGCAAGGACAACCGTTGGGGCGTATTCCCCGCAGCAGCTCTCGCATGGAAGATCACTGACGAGGCTTGGATGAAGAATGTCAAGAACGTGATGAACGAAATGAAGCTGCGCCTCGGTTGGGGTGTCACCGGTCAGCAGGACATCGGCGACAACTACTATCCCTACCTCGCCACATACGTTGCATCAGTGCAGGGTTCCAATTATCCTTCACTCAGCGGCAACGGCTTCATCTCAACAATGTACCCGACAGGTTACGACCCCAAACTCAAGTGGGAGGAGACAACTACATGGAACGCCGGATTCGACTTCGCATTCCTCAACAACCGCATCACAGCCAGCATCGACTACTATCTGCGCAAGTCGAAGGACCTGTTGAGCTATGTATCCGTGCCAAGCGGTTCTTCTACCACCAACATGATGAACCAGAACATCGGTACATTGAAGAACGAGGGTATCGAGTTCTCAATCACAGCGCGTCCTATCGTTACAAACGACTTCACTTGGACAGCAAGCTACAACGTGGCTTACAACAAGAACAGAATTACAAAGCTTAACAACGACGGATCGTACATCGAGACAGGAGGCATCTCTTCAGGAAAAGGCAACAACTGTCAGGTACAGGCTGTAGGTCATCCCGTAAACTCATTCTTCCTCTTTGAACAGGTGTACGACAAGAACGGCAAGCCTCTGGAAGGCGTATATGTTGACCAGAACGGTGACGGCGTAATCAACGACGACGACCGCCGCATACGCCACAGCAAGGATCCGAAGGTGACAATGAGCTTCTCATCCACATTCAACTGGAAGAACTGGGATCTCGGCTTTGCACTGCACGCCAACATCGGCAACTATGTATATGCCGACGCCATGTCAGACCACTCTGTTGTCGACGACTGCTGGAAGAACGGCAAGGTGAACAACCTCATCAAGGCCGACAACTACTTCAACGGAACAATCAATCCGGCGATAGGCATCATGAAGAGCGACTACTGGTTGCGCAATGCCAGCTTCCTGCGCTGCGACAACATCACACTTGGCCACACATGGCCCAAGCTGCTCGACAACAAGATGCGTCTGCGTCTGTACGGAGCTGTTCAGAACCCGTTCGTCATCACCAAGTATAAAGGTCTTGACCCAGAGGTGGCCGACGGTATCGACCGCGACCTCTATCCACGCGCCACAACCTTCACACTCGGTGTAGTGGCAAGCTTCTAAATCATACAACAAGCGTCTAACAAATTAAAAAGACTATAATAATATGAAATCATATAAAAGCATCATAGCTTCAGCAATGTTTGCAGGTCTGGCCCTGACCGCCACTTCCTGTATCGGCGATTTGGATCTTGAGCCTAATGATCCGAACACCACAACAGCCAGCAACATGACAGAGGCAGCTTACGAGGGCGTATTGGCAAAGTGCTATTCAGGCTTGGCCGTGTCAGGCCAGGGCGGTCCTGACGGAGCATCAGACATCTCTGGTCTCGACGGCGGTACAGGCCAGTACACGCGTGCACTCTTCATGCTCAACGAATTCCCCACCGACGAGGTAAAGTGGATATGGAAAGACGAAGGTGTCATCGACCTTAACACCAACGTATGGGGTAAGGGCAACACCAACATCTTCGGTACATACAGCCGCATGTATGTGGAGATTGCCATCTGCAACGACTTCCTGCGCCTCATAAAGGGCAAGGACCAGTTCAAGGAAATGGCTCTTGAAGCCCGTGCGCTGCGCGCCATGAGCTACTATAACATCGTAGATCTCTTCGGCATGGGTGGCTTCATCACCGAGAACGACGAAGTAGGAAGCAAGCCTAAGCAGATTTCGCGTCCCGAACTCTACACATGGCTGGCAAGCGAACTTGAGGACATCGTGGCCAACATGTCTGACGCCACACCTCACTACGGCCGCGTAGGCAAGGACGGCGCCGAGGCTCTGCTCGCCCGTCTTTATCTCAACGCAGGCGTCTATACCGGCACACCGGCATACGACAAGTGTGCTCAGCACTGCGAGAACATCATAGCTCGTCACAAAGGCAAAGGCTTCAAGGGTTCTGGTCTTGCCGATCACTACCTCTATCTGTTCTGCGGCGACAACGACGTATATATGCCTGGCGGATCAGACGTCAACGAAATTCTTTGGGGCATCCCCTACGATGCTGTAGAACTCACTCCGTACGGCGGCACCACATTCCTCTGCTGTGCAGGTGTAAGCAACCTGACAGTGGACAACGACGGCGCATACATGAACTGCGAGGACTACGGACTCAACCAGCAGTGGGGCTGTATGCACGCCACAAAGGAGTTTGCCGACAAGTTTGCTGCCGAGCCTAACGACGTACGCTGGTCGATGTGGAAGAAGGATGTGGACGGATTCAAGAAGGAGAACACATCATTCTCTAAGTTTACCGACGGCTATGGCGTAGTGAAGTTCACCAATCTGCTGCGCGACAGCAACGGCAACTTCAAGAAAGGCGAAATCACCAAGTTCCCGAACACCGACCTTCCGCTCTTCCGTCTGGCTGATGTCTATCTGATGTATGCCGAATGCGCAATGCGTGGAGCAGCCGACAAGGCAAAGGGAGTGGAATATGCCAACTATGTACGCGAACGTGCAGGCGTGTCGAAATGGACTGAAACCGACCTCAACGAACAGAACATGATCGACGAGCGTTGCCGCGAATTGTACTGGGAGAACGTACGTCGTACCGACCTCGTACGCTTCGGACTCTTCAGCGGAAGCAAATACACATGGTCGTGGAAGGGTAATGTAGCCGAGGGTACAGCCATACCTGACTACATGAACGTATTCCCGATTCCTTCATCGGTAATCGCTGCTCAGCCTGACTTCAAGCAGAACCCTAACTATTAAGCATCAATCAATCTTAAAAAAACAGATTAAGCAATGAAAAAATTAAGTTATATACTGTTCAGCTTTATCAGCCTGGTGCTTGCCACCGCTTCGTGCAGTGGTCTTGAAGAGGAGAATCCTGTAATTCAGACACCCACCAAGCTTGTACTGAACACACCGGCTACCGCCAACCAATATGTAGATCTTGGCTATGACAAGGATGCAGGTACTGTAAACTTCACATGCTCGCAGGCCGATTATGGTTTTGCAGCTTCAGCCAACTACTATATGCAAGTGTCGCTCGACGAGAGCTTCTCCAACTTCGAGGAGCTTGCCACTTCCTACACTTCATGCAACATGAACGTGAAGGCAAGCGAGATAGCAGAAGCCGTTTGCAAGCTTCGCGGCATAAAGAGCGAGGAGACTTACACTGACGAACCTGCCCGCAAGGTGTTCTTCCGCGTAAGATCGCAGATTCTGAAATACGAAGACACCAGCATTCTCTCAAATGTTGTGGCAATGGAGAAGGTGAAGGGATACTTCGCCCTGCGTCTGCCGGGCTACATCTACCTCGTTGGTGCGCCAGAAGGTTGGGTTGGTCCAAGCGAAGACCAAAAGGCACACTATAGCGAATGGCAACTCTTGGAGAGCGACAATGCCATTGGCAGCAAGGTGTATTACGGCGAATTCGACATTCCGGCAGGAAAGTTCCAGTTCCGCTTCTACACGGCTCTGACAGGATGGGATAAGGATTCTTACGGTATCCAGGAAGCTGACGCTACCTTGGACATTAAAATGACCGACGGAATATACGACGGCAAAATCGTCAAAGGTAAGGGTAGCTATCAGATACCCGACTGGCCCGGCGGCAAGGTTAAGATTACCGTAAATATGAGCAACGACTCTAAGATGACCGTCAAGTTCGAGAAAGTAGGTTAATATTTTAGTAACGTCAAAGTGAAAAAAAACATGAAAAAATTAACGATATCACTTATGGCGCTTCTGTCTCTCGTCTTCGCCTCATGCGAAGACGACTGGACGGAGGCAGCGCCGCAGACCAATCCTCAGGAGCAAGCCTTTGCCGTGGACGACATTACACTGAAAAGTATTGTCCCAGAGGCCATCAATCTGCAAGAAACATATATGAAGGACAACAAGGTGAGACTATTCACCGAAAGCGTGAAGAACCTCCCGGAAGGCAGCCAGACAAAGTACGAACTGCAGTTCAGCAAGACCGCAGACTTCGCCAAGTACGGCACCGTAACATGCGAAATGGATTCCGACACGGCTGTTGTGAGAGCCTCTGACTTCGAAGAGGCCTATAAAGCAACCATCGGCCGCAACCCGAGAGCCAAGGACATCTTCATACGCTATGCAGCTTACATCGTCAAGAACAAGACATCTGTAGTTCGTATAGGCGACCCCAACACCTATCTGGGTGCCTCAAAGATTAAGGTGACTCCTTATCCAAGCGACCTCGTTATTGAAAACAATTATTATCTGCTTGGTACCATCAACGACTGGTCGGTGGCTACTGCCATCAAGCTCGATCACACAGGCAATCCTTACGAGAACCCGGTATTCACCCTAAAGGTGAACATCAGCAACGAGCAAGCTGCCAGCGGATGGTGGTGGAAGGTCGTTCCGGAATCCACTTACCTCACAGGCAACTGGGTGAGCGGCGACAACGCTGCCTACGGCGTGGCTGAGAACGGTGATGAAGCAACCGAGGGTATGCTCATTCCGCGTACCGCCAAAGATGATGTAGGAGCCGGATGCCTTAAGACAAGCGGAAAACTCCTGTTCAGCATCAATCTTGAGGATGGCACCTATTCGTTCACTCCTGCCGCTGAATAACTGCAAGCTAAAAGTCATACATACATCTACTGTCATATAGATTAATTAAGGTTTTAGTTTTATAACTTGGATTGAAAGAGACTGTTCACTTGGTGTGAATGGTCTCTTTTTTTGTTGGTTACACACTGATATGCAAACGTTTGCACACATTATTTGCACGTTTGACAATCAGCCGCATACATTTATAATGGAATTTGGAATAACTTTGGGACATAAAAGATAACGTGTTCAACTTCTGCAAGTTCAGAAATTGCAAAAGTTCAGCCAAGAGCTTATACGGTTGCGTGATGCAAGTAGTTGTAACCCGGCAAGCAGTCATAACATATAATATAAAAGCATTAATAAACCATTTACTACAAAAGTAACTAAAAACGGAAAACGATGAAGAAACTTTACATGACAGCCATTGCTCTTATGGGGGCGATAAGTATGCATGCACAAGGCTGGCCCGCCGACTATGAAGGCGTGATGCTGCAAGGATTTTACTGGGACTCTTACCGCGCGTCGAAGTGGCAGAAGCTTGAGGCACAGGCCGACGACCTTGCCCCGTACTTCAGTCTGGTATGGATTCCGCAGAGTGCCAACTGTGGCAGCGGACGATCCATGGGATATGACGACCTCTACTGGTTCAGCAATTACAACAGTTCTTTCGGCAATGAAGCCGAACTGCGCTCCATGATAAGGACATTCAGGAACAAAGGCATAGGCACCATAGCCGATGTCGTCATCAATCACCGCAACACCCTGACAAGCTGGACCGACTTCCCCGTGGAGACCTACAAGGGCGTTACCTACCAGATGTACCCCGCAGACATCTGCCACGACGACGATGAGGGGAAAACCTACAATTGGGCCAACAGCCAGACTCCCAAGGTAAGCCTCAGCAACAAGTACGATTCAGGCGACGGATGGAACGGCATACGCGACCTCGACCATTACAGTTCCAACGTGCAGACCGTGGTGAAGGCCTACCTCGACATGCTGCTCAACGACTTGGGCTACGCCGGATTCCGTTACGACATGGTGAAAGGCTACGCCGGACTGTTCACCGGCATCTACAACTCTGCCGCAAAGCCACGCTTCTCCGTGGGCGAATACATGGACGGCAACGCCACCACCGTCAAGGCATGGATTAATGCCACGAAGGTGAACGGCGAACCCACATCGGCCGCCTTCGACTTCCCCGTGCGCTATGCCGTGCGCGACCTCATCGCATCGAAATGGAGCGGCAAGGCAAAGGAAGGGCTTGCCAGCGACCCGGCCTATCGCCGATACGCGGTCAGCTTCGTGGAAAACCACGACACCGAGTACCGCTCAAGCTCAGAACAGCAGGACCCCATACGCCAGGACACGCTTGCCGCCAACGCCTACATCCTGGCTTCATGCGGCACGCCGTGCGTCTTCTACAAGCATTGGATTGCCTACCCCACCGACATCAAGATGATGATAAACGCCCGCCACGCAGCAGGCATCGCCAACACCAGCAACACCACTTTCAACGAGTACACCGGCTCGCAATGCAACGTACTGAAGACCGAAGGCTCGCACGGCACACTCTACGCCGTGATGGGAGCCAACGCCGACGCTTACAAGGCACCAGCGGGATTCACCGAGATACTGCGCGGACACAACTACCGCTACCTTCTCAGCAACAGCAGCAACGTGGCCTGGGTGGACCTGCCCTCCGGACGCTATGACAATGTGCAGAAGGCACGCCTCACCGCCGTCAGCGACCAACAGGGCGCACAGCTCGTCTATACCACCGACGGAACATTGCCTACCGCACAGAGCCGCAAGGCTGCAAGCGGAACACTCATAGACATACCCACAGGCACCACCACACTGAACGTGGGACTGCTCGTAGGCACCACCGTCTCAGCCGTCGCAACGCGCACATACCAAATCTCCCCTTCCGACAGTTTCTCTCCCTACGACATCACCGTAAACGTAAACGTGGACAACGTGGGATGGAAGAGCGTGAACTTCTGGGCATGGGAAGACCTCTACGGCGACAACTTCACATCCACGGGCAAGTGGCCCGGCGACGCCGTCAGCACCACGAAGACCGTAGAAGGCAGGAAGTGGTACAGCCGGACATACCACATAACCAAACGCGACTGCATGATATCGTTCGTCCTCAGCACTGCCAGCGGCTCACCGCAGACCGTCAATATATACGACATCAACAAGGACACATACCTCGAAGTCAGCGCCGACAAGGACAGCCAGAACCATTATTATGTGAACGACGTGACTTCACAGATGCCCGCCGGCATAACCACCGTCACCACCGACAGCAAAAACCAGCCCGCATACTGGTACGACCTGCAGGGCCGACGCTACACCAGCCGTCCCGTCAAGCCGGGCGTTTACATCAACAGCGGAAGGAAGATAATGATAAGGTAACAGCCAGACACACCTTATATATAATAGCTCACAACGCGCAATGTTGCGAGCCCCGCACACAATGAAACACCGTGTGCGAAACAACCATTATCACACCCGTTTTCAAACAAGGCTTCTTTACGTCGCAAACAAGACTTCTTTACACTTCAAACAAGGCTTCTTTGCGACGTAAAGAAGCCTTGTTTGCAAACGGGGTAAAATGCGCACGTTTTCCAGGCATAATCCACCCCTCCCGCAATCGACCCCGAAACGCCATACAAAAACCGTCCGCACACAACGCCGACTCGCTGATGAAAAGGCGTATCTTATTGAATTTGAACAAAAAAACGGCGAAACTATATTATGTTGTCGGAATTTATTCGTATCTTTGCGGCAAGATTACAAATCCTGACCAATAACATTTACGCTCTCCACCCAACGGTTTTCGCCGCCAACAGCGGCATACACGGGCAAGAGAACGTTCACAGGTGGAGCCTTGACACGGCACACACTATCTAACGACAACAATCAATCACATAGTTATATGATAAAACATTCCATTTCAACCCTCGTGCTTTTGTGCGCAATGGCTGTGCCCTGCACCGCCGCCGACTATAAAGGCACGGCCCCGAAGGACGGTGCCACCTACCATCTCTACAACGTAGGCACTGGCAAGTTCCTCAGTTCTGCCGACGGAACACTCACCCTCGGCGGCACCAACCTCACAGTAAGGCTGAACAAGACAGCCGACGGCTACTACACACTGACGACAGCCGACGGCAAAATCAGCGCGACACTGTGGGACGCTCCGCGCAGCAACGGCAGCGGCAAGTACTCACAGTGGAAGTTCACAAAGGTGAAGGGCACCGACGATGTCTATACCCTTGCCAACCGCAACCGTGAGGCAAGTGCGACATTCAGCATCTATCAGGACAACACCACGGGCGCACTCGCCCTGGAAGCGGCACAGCCCGGAGCACAGTTCACACTCGCACAGTGGAAACTGATGGCATCAGGAGAGCCGGTTATAGAAATCGTGAACATCGACGAAACCGCCAACACATACACCACACCTACGGAAAGCAACGCCACCGTAAAGCTCAAGCGCACACTCGAAGCAGGCACATGGAACACCATCTGTCTGCCGTTCGACATCAGCAACGAAGAGCTCAAGGCCAAGTTCGGAGCAAAGACACAGTTGGCTGAACTCACCGACGCCGACGAGGAAGTGATAAAATTCACCACGACAACCAACGGCATCAGCGCAGGCGAGACCTACATCATCAATCCCGAAACGGTGGCCGCCAACGCCACATACACATTCGAAGGCGTGAACACATTCACAAGCGAACCGGTATTGGCAGGCGTGGAGGAAGTGACCATAACAGGTTCGTTCACAAAGACAACGGCTCCGGCAGGAGCATTCACCATCATCAACGGCAAACTCCAGAAGTACAGCGAAGCGACAGCCATCAACGGACTCCGCGCCTACTTCACCGACGGCAACAAGGATTCACGCATCTGGACATGGTCGCTTGACGGTGTGACAGGCATCAACGCCACCGGCATCAACGGAACGGCAACATACGACATGTTCAACACCGCAGGACAGAAGGTGAAGACCAACGCCACCGGCAAGGAGAACATGCCAAAGGGCATCTACATCATCAATGGAAAGAAACTAACCAAATAAAGCGTCACCACAATGAAAACAACGATAACAAGACAAATCGTCATGCTCGTAGTGCTGCTCACCGCATTCTTCGCCGGCAGCGCAAAGGCTGACACCAAGACGGTGCTGTGGTCGTCATACTCGCCGAAGGGTTCCTCGTTCTCGAAGGATATCAAAATCGACTTCACACGACAGACCATCACTGCGGAAATCGACCTCTCCACATGCAGCGCGTCATCAACAAACGAGAACATACTCTCCGTAGGCAACGCCATCGACACATGGGGAAGCGACGACAGCCAGACCATACACCTGTTCTACACAAAGAGCACCTCGACAATGGAGGTGGACTATCTCAACGGCAACAGCAACACCGTCCGCGAGGCAGTTAAAAACCTCAGCGGCAACATCACGGTAGTCATCTCTAAGGACGGAGTAGCCATCAACGGCACAACCTACGCCTCCGCCGACAACATTGCAGGACTCGCCGCCCTCAGCAGCGTGGGAATAGGCAGCACACAGGGCGACAACCGAAGCAATGCCACCTACAAGGAAGTGTATGTCACAACCAAACCAATGGCTCCGCAGTTCGTAGCTCCCGCCATCGGCGGCACATACTACATCTGCCCGAAAGCAGCCCTCGACACCGACCTCAAGGCGTTCACCGTAACAACACAGGCATGCGACGAGAGCATCACGCTGACAAACCTCAACAAGAGTAACGACGGACAGAAGTGGAACATCATAGAGAGCAAGTCGTCTGAATACAACTACCTCTTCAAGAACGTATTCTCAGAACTCGCACTCGACATGGCAGGCAACAACCAGAGCGTTCCCCCGTTGCAGTGGACATCAGAGTACGACTACAACGGCGGCTCAAGTGCCAACACAAACCAGGAGTGGAAAGTGGTAAGCGCAGGCACCGACAACACATATTATATATGTATGAAATACAACAACGCCGTGTATTACCTCGCCACATCCACCACTTCCAACAACCTTGCACGCACCACCAAGCAGAGCGAAGCCACCGCATTCGGATTCATCAAGGCCGAAGCGTCAAGCGGAGGCGGCTCCGGCACAGAGGGCGAACACGGCGAATTCAACATCAGCTGGATAAGCAACCAGAAGAAAGTGGGCGACAACAAGGAAGATGCACACGCCACATTCATACCATACGCATCGGTTGAAGACATGAAGACCGACGCCAACTACGACGAGCCGTGGCTCACACCGTCAAAGGCAATGACCCTCAACCTCAACGGCGAGTGGAAATTCAAGTACGTTCCGGGCACATCGTCAGGCCCGGGAGAATCCGAATTCTATGCAGCCGACTACGACGACGCAGCATGGGACAACATCCGTGTGCCGCTGTCATGGGAAATGGCAGACTACGGCAAACCCGTATATACCAACGTGGGCTACCCCTTCCAGAACACACCACCAAGAGCCGTGAGCGGCTACACATCATACGGCGTTGTCGATCACAATGCGACCGGTTTCTACCGCCGCACATTCAACATGCCCGCCGACTGGTCGGACAAGCGCGTATTCCTACACTTCGACGGCGTTTACAGCGCAGCAGTGGTATGGCTCAACGGCAAATATGTGGGTTATTCACAAGGAGCCAACACCGATGCGGAATTCGATTTGAGCAGATTCATACAGGAAGGCGAAAACCAGCTCTCCGTACGCGTATATCGCTGGTGCGACGGTTCATATCTCGAAGGACAGGATATGTGGCACCTCTCAGGCATACACCGCGACGTTTACCTCGTCGCTACACCTAAAGTGTTCGTTTCCGACCACTACATCACAACCACTTCACAGGGCGCCGACGGCACAAGCGGCACTCTGAACGTGGCTCTCACCGTGGACAACCGCGACAAAGCGGAAGCCAAGAAGAACATAAACGTGGAACTCCTCGACGCCGAAGGCAAGTCAGTGAAGAGCGGTTCTGCCACATACAACGGCACCGACAACGAGACACTCAGCGTGTCTCTCGCCGGACTCAGCGGTCTCAAGGCATGGAGCGCAGAGAATCCGTACCTCTACACAGTGGTGGTGCGCCAGCAGGACGCTGCCGGAACCGACGAAATGGTATTCTCCACAAAGTACGGATTCCGCAACATCACCAAGAGCGGCAACCTTGTCTATATCAACGGCAAGCGCGTCTTCTTCAAGGGAGTGAACACACAGGACACACATCCTGAATACGGTCGCGCCATAGACATGGAGACAATGCTCAAGGATGTGACCCTCATGAAGCAGGCAAACGTAAACACCGTGCGCACAAGCCATTATCCCCGCCAGCCGAAGATGTACGCAATGTTCGACGCCTACGGCCTCTACTGCATGGACGAAGCCGACGTTGAGTGCCACTTCAACCAGGGTCTCGCCTCAAACAACTCATGGAGCGACGCCATTACCGACCGCGAAGTACGCATGGTGATGCGCGACCGCAACCATCCAAGCGTCATCTTCTGGTCATTGGGCAACGAAAGCGGCAGCGCCAGCTGCTTCTCAAGCGTATATTCAAAGTTGAAGTCGCTCGACAGCCGCCTCATTCACTATGAAGGCAACATGAGTTACAGCGACCTTGGCTCCAACATGTACCCCACAGTATCATCTGTTCAGGGTTCATCCTACGGTTATGCAGGTAAGCCTTACTTCATCTGTGAATACGCACACGCAATGGGTCAGGCCGTGGGTAACCTCAAAGAATACTGGGATGCCATTGAAAGCAGCACCGGAATCCTCGGCGGTTGCATCTGGGACTGGGTGGACCAGGCCATCTACGACCCAGCAAAACTCGTCAAAGGCGAGAAGACAAGCGCCAACGGATTCAACTACTGGGTGGCAGGCTACGACTACAACAGCACCAGCGGAGTAGGCATCGGTTTCCAGGGCAACTTCCTTGACAACGGTATCATCACTCCCGACCGTGCATGGACGGGCAAGCTCACCGAAGTAAAGAAGGTTTATCAGAATGCAGCCTTCACAAAACTCGACGGCAAAAAGCTCACCATAAAGAACAAGAACAGCTTCGTAAACCTCAACGAACTCTACACTCTCGTCTATAAGGTGATGCGCAACGGCGAGGTAGTGGAGCGCGGAAGCATCGCAGCGCCGTCAATAGCAGCAGGCAGCGAAGGCACCGTCACACTGCCGTTCACAACCGATGCGACAGGCAGCGACGCCGAGTATCTCATCAACGTGAGCCTCTGTCTCAAGGAGAATGCCGCATGGGCCAATGCCGGCTACGCCGTGGCTGAGGAGCAGTTTGCACTCAACAACCGTCCGGAACTGGCAGCCCACACTGCCGACGGCGGCACACTCACAGTGTCAGGAACAACCGTTTCGGGTACGACAAAGGACGGAAAGGCATACAAAGTGGCGTTCGGCAGCAACGGAAAGATGTCGGAATGGACATACGCCGACAACTCGCTCATGCACGCAGGACCCGACTTCAACAGCTACCGCGACATTGACAACGACCGCAACTGCGGCTTCGGCTTCGCCAATTCTTCATCTACAAGCGTCACATCGAAGCTCGCAAAGAGCGGCAACAACGCCAAGATGTCGGTACGCGGACAAGCTTCCAACTGCAGCTACACCATCGACTACACCTTCTATCCCGACGCCACCGTCGATATGAGAATAACATTGTCGCCCACAGGCAACACACGCCGTCTGGGTATCGGAATGCAGTTCGCCGGCGGATTCGAGGATGTCGAGTACTACGCCCGCGGTCCCTGGAGCAACTACTCCGACCGCAAGACCGGCTCGTTCATAGGCCGTTATGTCACAACCGTAGATGACATGATTGAGGAACAGATTCACCCGCAGACCTACGGCGACCACCAAGACCTGCGCGAACTCACTCTTACCAACGCCGACAAGAACCTGAGTCTGAACATAAATACCTCCGGACAGGTGGCATTCTCGCTCTCTCACTACGACGAGACACGCTGGTGCGGCACCGGAGACACCATGTGGAGCGACGGTTTGCACTGGTACGACCTCACACGCGACAGCCAGGTCTATGCACACTTCGACTACTTCCAGCGCGGACTTGGCAACAACTCATGCGGTGGCGACGGCTGTCTCTCGCAGTATCTCTGCCCCACCTACGGCAGCTACACCTACACACTGCGCTTCAAGCCGGCTATAAACGAATAACAATGAAACAAGGAACATGACCGTTCCATAATCCCGACGGGGACGATGCACCAGATGCACCGTCCCCGTTTTTTGTACGCCCCGACTTCTAAAAAACATGAATTAAAGAAAGGAAAGAAACGTATTCTCGTTTTTTTTCAGTAAGTTTGCAATGAAAATAAGACGTAACCTTTAAACAAACACTGACATTATGAACGATACCGAACACATAATCAGCCATTTCAACATAGCTGGTTCAGTGGCAGAGGTGAAACCGTTGGGCAACGGACTCATCAACGACACATTCAAAGTGACGACTCACGGCGACGCGCCCGACTACGTTCTGCAACGCATAAACAACAGCATCTTCACCGATGTCGATTTGCTTCAGCACAACATCGACGCCGTCACCACCCACATACGCCGCAAACTCGAAGCCGAAGGAGCTGCCGACATCGACCGCAAGGTGCTTCAATTTGTCGTTTCGGACACCGGAAAGAGCTACTGGCAAGACTCCGACGGCAGCTACTGGCGCATGTCCGTCTTCATACCACGCGCTTTCACGCACGAAACGGTGAACCCCGAATACTCCTACTATGCCGGAAAGGCATTCGGAAACTTTGAAGCTATGCTCGCAGACATGTCGGAAGAGCTTGGCGAAAGCATCCCCGACTTCCACAACATGGAACTCCGCCGCCGCCAACTCCACGATGCCCTGAAGGAGGATCGTGCCGGACGCGCCGCCGGAGTGAAGGACTTCGTAGCACAGCTCGAACAGTATGCCGACGAAATGTGCCGTGCACAGCAGCTCCACCGTGAGGGCAGACTGCCCAAACGCATCTGCCACTGCGACACGAAGGTGAACAACATGCTCTTCGACGAAGAGGGGCATGTGCTCTGCGTGATTGACCTCGACACCGTCATGCCGAGCCTTTTCTACTCCGACTACGGCGACTTCCTGCGCAGTGCAGCCAATACCGTGGCAGAGGATTCGCCCGAATTCGACAGGATTGATGTGCGGATGGACATCTTCGAAGCCTTCACACGCGGCTACATCGAGTCGGCATCGGCATTCCTCACGCCTCTCGAAACCGAGCTTCTACCCTACGCCGCGGCCCTGTTCCCCTACATGCAGGCAGTGCGTTTCCTCTGGGATTACCTCAACGGCGACGTCTATTGGAAGACGACCTACCCCACACACAACCTCGTGCGCGCCCAGAACCAGTGGCACCTGTTCCTCAAAGTGCGCGAGCATGAAGCCGAAATGAAGGCGTTCATAGCCTCACTCGGCTGACAGGCGACACTGCGGCACCCCCAAATAAAGGCTTATACAGGGGCGCATTAGGAAAAAAATGTATAACTTTGCACATACCGAAAACAACAATAAACAAATAACTGGCAGCGCGTTTCGGCCAAGACACCACTGCCGCAAAAACGTAAAATAACATTATGGCAACAACTCCAGAATTCAAGTACGCTCCGATGTTCCAGCTCGGAAAGGACAACACAGAGTACCGCCTGCTCACAAAAGAAGGCGTAAGCACTGGCGAATTTGAGGGAAAGACTATCCTTAAAGTGTCGAAAGAAGCCCTTACACTGCTCTCACAGCAGGCATTCCACGATGTGGAATTCATGCTCCGCCGCGAGCACAACGAACAGGTGGCGAAGATTCTCGCCGACCCTGAGGCTTCAGAGAACGACAAATATGTGGCCTTGCAGTTCCTGCGCAACGCCGAAACTGCCGCCAAAGGCATCCTGCCCTTCTGTCAAGATACCGGCACTGCCATCATACACGGCGAAAAGGGACAGCGCGTGTGGACCGATTTCGAGGACGAAGAAGCCCTCTCACTCGGCGTATATAACACATTCACACAAGACAATCTGCGCTACTCGCAGAACGCTCCGCTCAACATGTACGATGAGGTGAACACACGATGCAACCTCCCTGCACAAATCGACATCGAAGCAACAGAGGGCGACGAGTACCGCTTCGTCATGGTGGCAAAGGGTGGCGGCTCAGCCAACAAGACCTACTTCTACCCCATGACAAAGGCAACAATCCAGAACGAAGGCACGCTTCTGCCCTTCCTCGTTGAGAAGATGAAGAGTCTGGGCACCGCCGCATGTCCTCCCTACCACATTGCGTTCGTCATCGGAGGCACAAGTGCCGAGAAGAACCTGCTCACCGTGAAGCTCGCCTCAATAAAATACTACGACAATCTGCCCACAACAGGCGACGAGACAGGTCGTGCTTTCCGCGACATCGACCTTGAAGAGAAGCTTCTCAAAGAGGCACACAAGATTGGACTCGGCGCACAGTTCGGTGGCAAGTACCTCGCACACGACATCCGTGTGGTACGCCTCCCGCGCCACGGAGCAAGTTGCCCCATCGGTATGGGCGTGAGCTGCTCTGCCGACCGCAACATCAAGGCGAAGATAAACAAGGACGGTATATGGCTTGAGAAGATGGATTCCAACCCGTCAGAACTCATCCCCGAAGAGTATCGCCGTCCAGGTGAAGGCGCGACAGGCATAGAAATCGACCTCGACAAGGGCATCGACGCAGTGCGCGCAGAACTCACCAAGTATCCCGTAAGCACACGCGTCAATCTGAAAGGCACCATCATCGTGGCACGCGACATAGCCCATGCCAAGCTCAAGGCACGCCTCGACGCCGGCGAAGAAATGCCCGCCTACTTCAAGAATCACCCGATTCTCTACGCCGGACCTGCCAAGACTCCGGAGGGTTATCCCTGTGGTTCGATGGGTCCGACAACAGCAAACCGCATGGACCCCTACGTTGATGAGTTCCAGGCCAACGGCGCATCGCTCGTGATGATAGCCAAAGGCAACCGCTCACAGGTCGTAACCGACGCCTGCAAGAAGCACGGCGGCTTCTATCTAGGCACCATCGGCGGCGTGGCAGCAGTGCTCTCGCAGAGCAGCATCAAGAGCATCGAGTGCGTGGAATACCCCGAACTTGGTATGGAAGCCATCTGGAAAATCACCGTCGAGGACTTCCCTGCATTCATTCTCGTAGATGACAAGGGCAACGACTTCTTCCAGCAGCTGAAGCCCTGGTGCCCCAACTGCAAGTAACAGGAAGCCGTTCGGCGGCTGAACGAAATCACCCGACAGGCCGGCAGAAATGCAGGCGGTTTTAAAAGAAGCCTTGTTTGCATCACAAAGAAGCCTTGTTCGGAACCAAAAGAAGCCTTGTTTGCAATGTAAACAAGGCTTCTTTTTTATGCCATAAATCCTGCGTTGAAAAACGGCGCAACCCCCTTCGTTTTCCTTTTCCGTCAGTTCTGCATCCCCATTTTGGCACGCTATTTGCAAAAGATAAGGCAGAACATAAAACAACAAAGATATGCAAAAAGGAAATATAGGGGTTACAACCGAGAACATCTTCCCCGTAATAAAAAAGTTTCTCTATTCCGACCATGAGATTTTCCTCCGTGAAATGGTGTCTAACGCCGTGGATGCCACACAGAAGCTCAAGACCCTTGCAGAGCGTGGCGACTTCAAGGGCGAACTGGGCGACCTCACCGTGCACGTGAGTCTCGATGCCGACAAAGGCACACTCACCATCAGCGACCGAGGTATAGGCATGACCGAGGAGGAGATAGACAAGTACATCAACCAGATAGCATTCTCCGGCGTGAACGATTTCCTCGACAAATACAAGGACAACGCCAACGCCATCATCGGACACTTCGGTCTGGGATTCTACTCATCGTTCATGGTAAGCAAGAAGGTGGAGATTGTCACCAAGAGCTATAAGGACGGTGCCAAGGCAGTGAAATGGAGCTGCGACGGAAGTCCGGAGTTTGAGATAAGCGACGCCGAAAAGGCCGACCGCGGCTCAGACATCATCCTCCACATCGACGACGACTGCAAGGAGTTCCTCGACAAGGTGAAGATTGGCGAACTGCTCAACAAGTACTGCAAGTTCATGGCAGTGCCTGTGGCTTTCGGCAAGAAGACGGAATGGAAGGACGGAAAGCAGGTCGAGACCGAAGAGGACAACATAATAAACAGCGTGGAGCCTCTGTGGACCAAGACTCCGAGCACGCTGAAGGACGAGGACTACAAGAACTTCTACCGCACCCTGTACCCCATGCAGGACGAACCGCTCTTCTGGATTCACCTGAACGTGGACTATCCGTTCAATCTTACCGGTATTCTCTACTTCCCACGCATCAAGAGCAACATAGAATTGCAGCGCAACAAGATACAGCTCTACTGCAACCAGGTGTTCGTCACCGACCAGGTGGAGGGCATAGTACCGGAGTTCCTCACACTGCTCCACGGCGTAATCGACTCGCCGGACATCCCGCTCAACGTGAGCCGCAGCTATCTGCAAAGCGACGCCAACGTGAAGAAAATCTCAACCTACATCACAAAGAAGGTGGCCGACCGCCTGAACAGCATCTTCAAGGAGAACCGCAAGGAGTATGAAGAGAAGTGGGACGACCTCAAGATATTCATCAACTACGGAATGCTTTCGCAGGAAGACTTCTACGAGCGTGCCAAGGATTTCGCCCTGCTCAAGGATGTTGATGGCAAATACTTCACCTACGACGAGTACAAGACACTCATCAAGGACAACCAGACCGATAAGGACGGCAACCTCGTCTATCTCTATGCCAACAGCAAGGAAGGCGAATACAGCTACATAGAAGCCGCCAAGAGCAAGGGCTACAGCGTGCTCCTCATGGACGGACAGCTCGACACGCCAATGGTGTCGATGCTCGAACAGAAGCTGGAGAAAACCCGCTTCACACGCGTAGATAGCGACATCATCGACCGCCTCATCGTGAAAGACGACAAGAAAGCCGATGCCCTCGACAAGGAAAGCAGTGACATTTTGTCACAGACATTCCGCTCACAGATGCCGAAGATGGAGAAAGCCGAGTTCCATGTAGAGGTGGAAGCCCTCGGCGAACAGGCTCTTCCCGTGATGATGACACAGAGCGAGTACATGCGACGCATGAAGGAAGTGAGCCAGTATCAGGCCGGTATGGCTTTCTACGGACAGATGCCCGACATGTACAACCTTGTGCTCAACACCGACCATCCGCTCATCAAGAACGTGCTTGAACACGAAAACGCCGCCTGCGCCGACACCCTCAAACCTGTGACAAGCGAGATCAAGGGACTGGAGGCACGCCTTGCCGTGCTGCACCAGGAGCAGAACAAGAAGAAACCCGAAGAGATAACACAGAAAGAGAAGGACGATGTGCGCGACACCGAAAAGCAGATTGAGCAGCAGCGCAACAAGAAGAACGAGATAATCGCCGCTTCCGCCAAGGACAACAAGGTGGTGCACCAGCTCATAGACCTCGCTCTCTTGCAGAACGGCATGCTCAAGGGCGCAGCTCTCGACGCCTTCCTGAAGCGTTCAGTGGATCTGATAAAGTAAGCCGCAAGGCTTTTTTGCACATCCGGAAGACGGATGTGTAAATATGAATTCAGCGGGAGTCTGGCTTTGCCGGAAGTTGAAATGAAGTCATATGGCGTATGCACTGTCCACCAACAAACAGTGGCAATGCCCATTAACTTACATCCGCCACAGGCGGATTAGCTTCCGGCAAGGTCAGTCTCTCGCTGTTTTTTTTATTCCAGATTATAAGAATGGTCATGATTTTTTCCTTGCCGTTCCCTTGTTGTTCCCATCTTTTTTGCTGAATTATTGCAAAAACGTGACGGAAGAACAAAGGCTGAACGTGAAAAAGTGCATTTTCTTTTTTTACTTTCTTACCTTTGCAGGGTATTATAAGTGTAGGGTTTGCGAAAGCGGAGCAGAATACAACGCAAGCGGAACATGCCGGCAATGATGTGCCTGTGTGTCTCCTGCCTGCTGAAAAGTGAAGTCCGCCGCAGACAAACAAAGCTTATATTACAAAACCAACATTTGAGATTATGAACACAGTAAGGATTTTAAAGAGAATGTTTCCCGTTGTCATCATGGCATTGTTGTGCCTTCCAACTCAGGCACGTCCGCACCACCGGCACGCGAAACGCCCTGTGGCAGTGGTGAAGAAGTGTGGTTGCAAATGCAAGAAGCATCACCGTCACAACCCGAAAACGAAGGGAATTATAGTGGTGAAGAGTTGCAGATGAAGCGCATGGCAGTGGGCGACAACGACATATTGACCTTGATGACGACTGATAGCGAGGCTGGTTTCCGTATGCTTATGCAGCGTTATGGCGAACAGACATACTGGCACATACGCCGACTCGTGGTGTCGCATGCCGATGCGCAGGACGCCTTGCAGGAGACATTCGTGCGTGTATTCCGCTCCATCGGACAGCTTTCTGCCGACCGGCAACTGAGGAGTTGGATTTACCGCATTGCCACCAACGAGGCATTGCGCATCATCGGGCGCCGCAGAAGCGAGGTGGTGTCGCTGGAATCGGAGGCTACCGGCGTGTCGCTCATAGCTTCCGACAGCTACACCGACTTTGGCGACACGGTGGCAGTGAAACTGCAAAAGGCCATACTCTCGCTGCCGCCGAAGCAGCAGCTGGCGTTCAACATGCGCTATTACGATGATATGCCGTTCGACGAGATAGCGTCAGTGACCGACTCCACACCTGCAAGTATCAAGGCGAGCTATCATGTCGCGAAGGAAAAGATAATAAGATACATGAATGAAAACGACCAATAACATGAACGGAAATTTTGATTTCAGCCAAGTGGGCAAGCGTATGCCTTACTCCGTCCCGAATGGTTTCCTCGACGAAGTGGAGTCTGATGTCCTCAAACGTGTGCATGCCGGACGTGCCACTGTCGCCGTAAGGCCGAGCCGTCGCCCCGAATTGCGGCGGTTGTGGGTGGCAGTTCTGTCGTCAGCGGCGGTTGTTGCGGTGCTCTTTGTCGTCGCCGCACGCTTCCTGCTACCGACTCCTTCGGGCGACATGCAGAGTGTGGAGCAAGCTTTTTCCAACCTCTCCCCTGCCGACCAGAGTTATCTTCTGGAGGTGTATCAGGAGGATGTGTTCATCGACGAATAGGACTCTTTGCAGAGAAAGCGGCAGCCTTGACCTGTAGCAGAAATGGGCAAGAGGCAAATCACACTGCCGCTTGCCTGCCTGTAAGCCGGAAACATGTCGCAGACATGCGGATTCTGAAATATTAATAACAATAAAAAGATGATTATGAAAAAGATATTGTTTGTTGTGTTCATGCTCGCCTTAATGGTGATGTCGTGCACATTGGTGTCAGCACAGAACATGGTTCACCGCCAACGGCTGACGCGTGAGCAACTGGCGGAGAGCCAGGCACGCCACATCGCTGCCGACCTCGCCCTCGACGAAACTGTTGGCAAGCGTTTCATGGAGACCTACATCAACTGCCAGAAAGACATTTGGGCTCTCGGACCGCGCCTGCGCCGCAACTCATACCCCTCGGAAGAGCAGAGCGAACAGGAGATAAAGCAACGCTTTGAACGTAGCGAAAAACTTCTCGCCATACGCCAGAAGTACTACAAGGAGTACTCCAAGTTCCTGACACAAAGACAGATACAGCGCATGTACGAGATTGAGAAAAACATGAAGCGACGCCTCATGAAGCGCAAAACCGGCGTTGGAACTCCGAGAAACAGGCACAGACAGTAAAAGACACCATATTCCGCTTTTATAAAAAAACAGACATAATGATGAAAAAGAAACTAAGATTTTTCTCTCTCCTTGCAGCATTGCTGCTTGCGTGCAACAGCGTAACGGCTTTTGAGTCGTCGCGCGAATCGGTCACGGCAATGGGCATAACCATGCCTTACCGCAAGTGCGTGGTGGTACAGAAAGGTGCGACGGAGAAGCCGGCACTCGTGGTCTATCTGCACGGCGGGTCGAGCAAGGGCAACGACAACGACAAACCCATACTTGAACCGGGCACCGACTCCATTGCCAACTACCTCTCGGCGCACGACATGAACGCCATATTCCTCGTTCCGCAATGCCCATCCGACAAGTCGTGGGGCGGTCCGATGAACGCCGTACTCAAAGCCTTGATTGAGCAATACACCGCCAACGGGCTTGCCGATGCCGACCGTGTCTATATCTTCGGCGGCTCAATGGGAGGCACAGGCACATGGGGTATGCTCTCGGCCTACCCCAACCTCTTCGCCGCCGCCATGCCCGTGGCAGCCAACCCATCGAAGTGTGTCGCCGAAAACGTGGCAAAAACACCTGCATTCACCGTCATGGGCACTGCCGATGCCATAATGAAGGTGCAGACGGCAACCGACTTTGTGGAGCAGCTGAAGGCTCTTGGCGACGATGTCGTGATGGAGACAGAGGAAGGATGGACGCATGAGGTGACCTGCATAGAGAGCTACACCACGCGCCGGCTCGACTGGGTGTTCGCCCACAGACGCAACACTGTGTCGGGCATACTGACCACTACTGACGGATGGGGCGACAAGGTGGTGAGCCGCATGTATTTCACGACTGACGGGAAGCGTGTGGATGCGCCGTCGGCTTCACACATATATGTGGTGAAGGAGGTGCTGCAAAACGGTGAGGTGACGACCCGCAAGAGCATTTTCTGACTGAAGGAAAGAATGTGAGGAAGCAGCCGCTACACAGTCGTGCGTGTGCCGCCTCACACTGCCGGACGGCAGGAATACGGAAATTTGAACCCACGAAGATTTACCGTTCGTAACACATTGATTTCCAACGCTGTTACGACAGCATGAAAAAGAAGCCTTGTTTGCGATGTAAACAAGGCTTCTTTTGGTTACAAACAAGCCTTGTTTTGAGTGCAAACAAGGCTTGTTTTTTATACAGGCAATACTGCGTTGGAAAACGACACCGGCATAACGCACGAATCACCCCGTCCGCTCTGCCTTTCCGGCAACATTTCGCCTAAAACTCAAATATTTGACGGCAAAACACCGGAATGTCGTTTTTTATTACTAACTTAGTCGATGAAAACAATTCATCAATACTATAAAGCAACTTCAACTATACCGTTTATGAAGAAAAAGACAACCCTTGCAATGGCGTTGCTGGCAAGTTTCGGCATCGCAGCAAGAGCACAACAGACGGTTGCGCTGAACTACTGGTTCGACCGCCCCACCACGCTTCAAGGCAGAGCCGTGTGGTACGGCGGACAGCCGGAGAAGTGGTCCGACGGCAAAAAGCCCATCTCGGCAGGCGACACCGCCACCAATCCCGACGCGGAATGGGAACAGAAATCGCTCCCTCTGGGCAACGGCAACATCGGAGCCAACATCCTCGGCTCGGTGGAAGCGGAGCGTTTCACCTTCAACGAGAAGACACTGTGGCGCGGCGGACCCAACACCGCACGCGGAGCCGACTACTACTGGAACGTGAACAAGCCATCGGCACACATAATGAAAGACATACAGAAAGCCTTCGCCGACGGCGACTGGGACAAGGCGGCAACGCTCACGAAGCAGAACTTCAACAGCACAGTGCCATACGAGGCCTACAAGGAAGACCCGTTCCGCTTCGGCAGCTTCACCACAATGGGCGAATTCTACATTGAGACGGGCTTGAGCCAGGTGGGTATGAGCGGCTATCGCCGCGCCCTGTCGCTCGACTCGGCACTCGCCACGGTGCAGTTCAGCAAGGACGGCACACACTACCGCCGCGAATACTTCATCTCCCACCCTGCCAACGCCATGATAGTGCGCTTCAAGGCCGACCGCCCAGGCATGCAGAACCTCACACTGAGCTATGCCCCCAACCCCGTATCCACAGGCAGCATGAAGCAAGGCGACAGCGCCGACGAGCTGCTCTACGACGCACGACTCGACAACAACGGCATGCACTACGCACTGCGCATAAAGGCGATAAACAAAGGCGGACGACTCGACAACGACGGCAACCGCATCAAGGTGACATCTGCCGACGAAGTGGTGTTCATCATTACAGCCGACACCGACTACAAGATGAACTTCGACCCCGACTTCAACGACCCGAAAACCTACGTCGGAACCGACCCGCTCGCCACCACGAAGAAGTGGCTCAACGATGCCGCCGGCAAGACATTCGACTACCTCCTGAACGAACACTACGCCGACTACTCTTGCCTGTTCCGTAGTGTCAGCCTCAGCCTCAACAACGCTTCAGCCACCGACGACATGCCCGTGAACGAGCGTCTGGCACGCTACCGCGAGGGAAAGAGCGACTTCTACCTCGAACAACTATACTACCAGTTCGGGCGTTACCTGCTCATCGCATCGTCAAGACCGGGCAACCTGCCCGCCAACCTGCAAGGACTGTGGCACAACAACGTGGACGGTCCGTGGCGAGTGGACTACCATAACAACATAAACCTGCAGATGAACTACTGGCCAGCATGCCCCACCGGACTGCAACAATGCGAACTTCCGCTCTTCGACTTCATACAGGGCATCATCAAACCGGGCGAACGCACAGCCAAATCGTACTACGGTACACGGGGATGGACCACATCAGTGTCGGGCAACATATTCGGATTCACCACGCCACTCGAAAGCGAAGACATGTCGTGGAACTTCTCGCCGTTTGCCGGACCGTGGCTCGCCACACACATCTGGAACTACTACGACTACACACGCGACATCCACTTCCTGCGCAACAAGGGCTACGACATAATCAAAGGCAGCGCACGTTTCGTCACCGACTACCTCTGGCACCGCCCCGACGGAGTCTATACAGCCGCGCCATCGACATCGCCCGAACACGGACCCATCGATGAAGGAGCCACATTCGCACACGCCGTGATTCGCGAAATACTGCTCGACGCCATCGAAGCAAGCCGCATACTCGGCACCGACGCAAAGGAACGCCGCCAGTGGCAGGACGCACTCGACCACCTCGCACCTTATAAAATAGGACGATACGGACAGCTTATGGAATGGTCGAAAGACATCGACGACCCGAAAGACGAGCACCGACATGTGAACCACCTGTTCGGATTGCATCCCGGACACACCATCTCGCCAGTCACAACACCCGAACTCGCCGAAGCAGCAAAAGTGGTTCTGCAACACCGTGGCGACGGAGCCACAGGCTGGAGCATGGGTTGGAAACTCAACCAATGGGCACGCTTGCACGACGGCAACCACGCTTATCTGCTCTACGGCAACCTGCTGAAGAACGGAACAATGGACAACCTCTGGGACACGCACCCGCCATTCCAGATCGACGGAAACTTCGGCGGTACGGCAGGAGTGACCGAAATGCTCATGCAGAGCCATTCGGGATTCATACATCTGCTACCCGCCCTGCCCGATGCATGGCACGAAGGCAAGGTGAAGGGACTGTGCGCACGCGGCAACTTCACCATAGACATGACATGGAACGACGGTAAACTCGAACGGGCGGACATACTCTCCGGTTCCGGCGAGAAGTGCATCGTGCGCTACGGAGACCAGACCTGCACCTTCAAGACAAGGAAAGGCAAGCACTACGAAGTGCGCTTCACTCCGCAAGGAGGCATCGCAAAGCAACTGTAACACGACAAACGACAAAACAACAATAACAGCAAAATGAAGAAAATAATAGTGATTCTCGCCCTCATCGTCACAGCAATAACGGGCGCAAATGCCAAGGGCAACAAGATTCCATTGTATGCATGGAACGGATTCGGCGACAATGCCACGTTTGAAACCCTCAAGAACGACTTCAAGGAATGGAAGCGTCACGGTGTCACCGGCGTGTGCATCAACGCCGGAATGGACATCGAAAAGATTGCGACAGCAGCCAAAGCCGCCAAGAAGGTAGGCTTGGAGTACCACGCATGGGTACCCACAATGGTGCAGGGAGGCAAGGACAGCACATGGTACACCGTAAACCGTCAGGGCGAATCGGCATTCGACCACCCGGCATACGTCCCCTACTACACCACACTCGACCCTCGCAACCCGAAGGTGAAGGAGTTCCTTATAGAGAAATTCAAGGAGATTGCCGCCATACCCGAAGTCGATTTCGTGCAGCTCGACTACATCCGCTACGCCGATGTGATACTCGCCCGCGGTCTGTGGGACAAGTACGGACTCATCATGAACGGCGAGTATGCCAAGGCAGACTACTGCTATTGCAACGACTGCGTGGCTGCATTCAAGCAGCAGAGCGGCATAGACATAACCAAGGTGACCGACCCTTCGAAGATAAAGGAGTGGGCGCAGTTCCGCTGTGATGCCGTCACCGACCTCGTAAACGCCATTTCCGACGCCGTACACGCCGCAGGAAAGAAGATAAGCGCCGACGTGTTCCCCGGCCCGAAGAGCCATGCCGAGTGGATGGTGCGCCAGCAATGGAACAAGTGGAAGCTCGACGCTGTGTTCCCGATGAACTACAACGACTTCTATATGGAGCCGGCAGCATGGGTGGGAAAAGTGACGAAGGAAGAGGCAGAAGCAGTGAAAGGCACAGGAATGCAGCTTTACAGCGGCATCTTCATCTGCAAGGACTGGCGTCACAAGGACAAGGTTGTCGATCCGGAGAACTCTGGTCTGCTGCCCTCTGAGATTGCCGAAGCAGTGGAGACATCAATCAAAGCCGGTGCCAACGGCATCAGCATATTCACCCCCAACGACATGACTCCGGAACACTGGGCAGAGCTTGAGAAGGTGATGAAGACCCTCAACGACAAGTAACGACCTGCCGACACCGTAGAAAGGAATGGAATTCAGGACGAAAGTAGATATACCACGCGCCACGTTCAGCATCGCTCCCTGCGAGCGTATGCTCTTCGTGGGTTCGTGTTTCGCCGACAACATGGGGCGAAAGTTCACCGAAGACAAGTTCCGTGCCGTGGTGAACCCGTTCGGGGTGATGTACAATCCGGCCAGCATCATGCACACCGTGGAGCGTTACGAAGGCGAGGCTCCGCGCGTGGCGGTGCTCACCCTTGGCACCAACCACATCTACATACTCCGGGAAACGGGCGAGATAGTAGATAACTGCAACAAGCGTCCGCAACGGCTCTTCGAAGAACGCAGCCTCACGGCAGACGAATGCGCCGGCTATCTCATGCGTGCCGTGCGCCATTTGCAGAGCCGTTGCGCCGAAGTGAAGGTGATAGTCACCGTCAGTCCGATACGCTACGCCAAGTACGGCTACCACGGCAGCATGCTCTCCAAAGCCACCCTGCTGCTCGCTGCGGACATGCTTGAGAAGCAGATGCCAGATGTCGTGACCTATTTCCCCGCCTACGAGATTGTGAACGACGAACTGCGCGACTACCGTTTCTACCGTCCCGACATGCTGCACCCCACCGACCAGACGGTGGACTACATACGCGAACGCTTCGACGAGACATTCTTCAGCGACGACACACGCCGCTTTCTCAGCGAATGGCTGCCCATAAAGGCAGCCTTAAATCACCGTCCTTTCAATCCGGAAAGCGAGGAACACAAGGCTTTCATGCGACAAACGCAGGAAAAGCTCCAGGCTCTTGCACGGAAATGGGAGGGTATGGAGATTTGAAATCGCGCCCCTCGCCACACACGCGGACATGACGGCGACGCCCCAAAGTATGTACGGAAGAGCGCAATCGGATCGTATCAGAAAAAGAAGCCTTGCTTGGCACAAACCAAGCAAGGCTTCTTCGTTTTTCAGCAATATTATCCGACGAATTTAAAACAAATCTTGTTTACTGTGAAAAGAAGGCTTCTTTACATTGCAAAGAAGCCTTCTTTACGATGCAAACAAGCCTTGTTTGCAACCAAAACAAGCCTTGTTTTCAAAGCACCAAATTCATCATTCAAATCACCATTGATTATCAATGAATTACAGCAATTCGCCGAACTCGTTTTCATAAAGATTCGCTTACAGACCTATGGTGATGCTGCCGCCCGCCATTACCCAGATGCCTGGCTGCAGTACAGAACCGAGGTCGTAGTAGCGGTGGCATGTTATGTTGTCGGCTTTCACATAAAGCGAATAGGTGGGAGCCGTCCATTGCAACTTCACATCCACCTTGGTGTAAGGCGTATAGTGGTTCATGCGCTCCTGCCAGCGCACCGCCCACGATGCCGAAAGGCGTTGCCAGATGCGGTGGTCGAGCTGAAGCGTGGCCTTATGGCGCAGATATTCGAGGGCGTAGAGCGAGCCGTAGATGTCGCGGTCGGTCTCATGGCTCTGGTGAATGAAGGCATATCCCACCTTCACCCGTGTGACAAACGCCGTGGGAAGCAGTTCCTGTATGTTGAAGACAGCATCTGCCGAGTAGCCCATATTGTCGAGACGGCCTATGTTCATGGCGTGGTATTTGCGCGTGTCGGGCGTGTCATACACCCAGTCGATGATGTCGGTGCCATGACTGTAAAAGCCCGTCAGCGTGGCCTCAAAACCTGTACGGCGGTAGCGCGAGCCAATCTTGAATGTGGAATTCTTCTCCGGCCGCAGACTGAGGTCGCCCGTCTGCACCGAGTTGTTGGTGTAAAGGTCGGTGAATGTAGGCACACGCAACGCCTTGTTCCACGATGCGTAGAACTTCCACGAGTCGTTCGGGCGATAGCTTAAATCCACTCCGGGATAGAATCGGAACTTGTTGTCGAGTCCGGTATTGCGGTTTGCCAGCACACCTGCCGACAGAGTGAAGCCTCCGAGTATTACGTTATGTTCGAGAAAGAGGCTCGTGTTGGTGCGGTCGCCGCGGTGGTCGAACTTGCGCGAGCTGCCGCTTATGTCCATCCATTCGTTCTCCGGCAGCGCGTCGCCGTATGCCGTGCTCACGATGTGCTCCTTGCGCACATCCATTCCCACAGCCGTCTTGCCGAGAAGCCATGAACCGTGGGCGTTGATGCCGGCTCCATAGACATCCATGCGGTGCCAGTTCTCGCCGTTGCTCGCACCTTCCTTGCCACGGATGAGCTGGTAATGGTCGCGGTCGCGGTGCCAATAGGCGGTGGGAGAAATGACAAACTGTTCCGTACCGAGCGGCTTTATGTCGGCAGAGACAGAAGCGAGGAAGCGGCGTGTAGCCTCAAACTGGTTGTTGAACTTCGCACTGTAGAACGTGTTTGCGCCGAAGTCCTGCGACGACAGGCCTCCCTGCCACTGCACATCGGCGTAGCGCAAGGCGAAACTGCCCTGATAATACATCCTGCGGCGACGGAAATCGCTGTTGGTGGTGCCTCCGTCGCTCTGGGTGTAGCCGCCGGAGAGCTTGCTGGTGAACGCTCCCGTGCTGACATTGACGCTCGCATCGCCCCCGAACGTGCCGAAAGAGCCGCCTTCAGCCTGCACCCTCACGTTGCTTTTGGCATCGCTGCGCGTCACGATATTGATGGCTCCGCAGAACGCCGAGCTGCCGAACACGCGCGCAGAAGCCCCCTCAAGCACTTCAATGCGCTCGATGTCGGAAAGAGAAACGGGGAAATCGGCTGCGTTATGACCTGTCTGCGGACTCGAAATGTTCATGCCATTCAACAGAATGGTGATTTGGTCGAACGTGCCGCCATTGATGCTTATGTCCGTCTGAACACCAAAGCCACCGCGCTGACGGACATCCACGCCCGTGGCTAACTTCAAAATGTCGTTTACACTCTGTGCCTCGGCACGATGAATGTCATCGCGTGTGATGACAGAAACGATTTTCGCCGACTGCAACGCAGTGAGCGGAGCGCGCGAACCTGTGACGACGACCTCGTCGAGCTTCACTTCCTGATGCCCGAGCGAGTCGGAAGCGAGAGCCTCGCAAGTGCTCAAGCCATCGGCCTTGGCGTGCGACAATGTGGCAACGCTAAGGGTACAGATGAGCACTTCCCTGCCGACACAACTGAACAGGGCGTAACTGCGGTGCGAGAAATGCTTGAACCGCAATGCCTGTCGCGCGTTGAATCTTTTTTGTAACATAAAAAATTGTTAGTTAATAAAATGAATATTCGTTCTGCTTTTCAGCAAAAACGTTGCAAAGGTATAAAAAAAAAAGCGAAACAAGGAACATTCCTATCGTTTCGCTTCATGCGTGAAATACATAATGTAGTCGCCGTCGCCGTGCATCACAACGGTGTCGCCCAAAGCCTCGTTGAGCGTTCCCTGCCACATCTTCGAGTAGGCGTAGGGTTGCCAGCGCAGCCCCTTGCCGGAGAGACGGGAGCACGACACATTGAAAATGCTCACCTGTTGGCGCGTGAACGTGGCGAAAGCCGTGTCGCCGGAAGCTGGAATGAAGCAGCCGTAATCGCTCAACATGACGGGAAGCAAGCCAAATTCGCGGCGGTAGCGGGGCAGAAGGAAGATGTTGCCAAGCGTGTGATCCTCACGCAATCCCGTGGCTCCGACGTATGCTATGCGCCTGAATCCGTAGCGCATACATAGCCGTGTCGCCTTGGTGAGGTCGTTGTCGTCCTGCTCGTCCACCTTTTCTATTATGCCGGCATGACTCTCCCGGAACGCCGCCGACATGGAATCGCCGTCGCCAACAATGACGTCGGGCATGTAGCCGAGTGCGGAAAGCCGCTCGCCGGCACCGTCGCAACAGCACAGGAAACGTGCCTTCGTCAGCACTTCGAGCGCAATTCCGCCAGTAGGCAGTTCGCCGTTGGCTGCCACCACAGCGTCGAAAGCATCTGACGAAAGGCGTAATGTCGTATCAATCGGCATCATACTTTTTCCTGTTTTAAAGCGAGTCCGTCGTGCATCATGCGTTGCCACTTGAAGTAACCCATCACGGCAATGACGACATAAAGTCCGTAAAGCCCGGCCTTGAATGGTATTCCCTTCACCACATACAGGTAGCAACTGATGGCATCGACGGCAATCCAGAACACCCACTGCTCTATATACTTGCGTGCCAAAGCCCAAAGCCCCACGAAACTCATGGCGTTCGTGAACGAATCGAGCAACGGAACGGTGCTGCCTGTGTAGGCGTAGAGCACATAATAGGTGATGCCCCATGCGGCGGCAAAACCGAGCAGCGTGGGCAGGATGAGCCGTTTCGGGAAGTGTGTTATCGGCATTGTGCACGAGGCGGTGCCGCTTCGCTTCCTGCCGAACTTCCATACGGCGTAGCCATAGACTGCCGCCAGGGTGTAATACACCGCCATTCCGGCATCGCCGTAGAGTCCGTGACTCCAATAAAGGTATATGTCGAGTGCCGGCATGACTATGCCCACGATCCAAAGGGCAATGCTTGCACGGTATTCAAGCACTACATATATCAGGCCGAGGATAGTGGTAAGGATGTCGAGCCAGTGGTCGGCGAGAAACAATGTCAATGTCTGCATGATGAAACGAATGTGGGTTATGAGACGTAAACAGCCGCCACGGCATCGCTGCGGCGAAGCTGTGACGGCTGTATGTTATCAGAATTTCAGTGTGATACGGCCCATAGCGGTGAATCCTGCCATTGGGATATAACCCACCTGAGTGTAGCGTTTGTCGGCGGTGTAGCCGATAGACTCCGACACTGCGGTATAGACCCATCCGGAAGCGGCATAGTGGTTGTTGAAGATGTTGTTGAAGTCGGCTCCAAGAACAATCTGCTTCAATCCGAGGATGCGCTTTGCATTGATGGTGTAGCTCACATTGATATCGGTCTGCGAGAATGCGTCGAGCGAGCGGTTCTTGCATTCTGTGTTGTCAAGATACTGACGGCCGACATAGTTTGTGTGCCATGTGGCGTTGAAACCACAGAAGTGCAAATCGACGAAACCGTTGAGTATTGCCGACGGAGAGTAAGCGAGTGTGGAGTTGTCGTAGTGTACACGCACTGCATCGCCCTCCCAATTTTCGATGTATTCGTCGAAGTCCTTTATCTTGTTTGAGCTGAGTGCGGCGTTACCCTCGAACGAAAGGAACGAGAAGGGGCTCCATCCTGCGCTCAGTTCGGCGCCGAGACGGTAGGAACTGCGCACGTTTGTGGTGAGGTTCTCGCCGATGTCGCTCTTCAGTCCGGTCTGCACAAACTGGTTGATGTAGCCCATGTAGTAGAGGTTGGCACCTGCATACCAGTTCTTTCCCTTGTACTGATAGCCCAATTCGAGGTCGAGCAGACGCTCCGGCGACGGCATGGGATAGTTGCCGTTATCGGTGAAATTGTTGCGTTCCGGCTCGCGGTTGCTGTAAGCGATGGATGCGTATGCCTTGTGTCCGTTGTCGGTGAAGCTGATACCGGCCTTCGGATTCACGAAGAAATAGTTCTCATTTACATTGATGCGGTGGTTGGTGTATTTGCCGGCAGCATCGCTGATGAAGCGGTCGTTGATACCATCGGTAGTGTAATTAACATAACGCATCTGCAAATCGGTGAACAGATTCCAGTGATTGGCAAAGCGGTAGTCGGCCTTTACGAATGCGCTGTAATCGTTTTTGCTGGCATCCGAGTCGTAATACTTGTACTTCTGGCCGTTCACGAGATACTTGCGCTCGATGGCTTCATCGGCGATGTATGTCACATACCCCCAGTGGTTGCAACGGAACTGCTGCATGTTGAGTCCGCCGATGACATCCCAGCTGTCGTCCTTGTAGTTCACGTTGTAGATGGCGCCGTAGGCGTTCTGTGTCAGTCCCTTCTGTCTCACGACGTCCGACTTGGTGTACTTCAGTTCGTCGCCCTTCATGTAAGTCTCGTTAATACCGAACTTCGGGGCGAGTTTTGCGTCCGGCTTCAGCTCGTTGTAGTAGCCGTAGCCGTAGGTGTAGTGCAGTGTCACGTTGTGAGTCCAGTGCGATGCGGGCTGCCATGAAGCCGAGAGTATGTTGTGGTTCTGATAGAAGTTGTCGGTAGTCTTGTCCCAGTAGCCGCCGTCGCGCATGGTGTAACGCTTAGTCTGGTAGTTGCCGTTGGCATCCTTCACAAACTCGTAGCTGTCGTCATCGAACACCATATACTCCGTGAGCGGGTTGAACTTGCCCAGGCCCTTGTCGTACATGTCCTTGTAGCTGTTCACGCCGTTGCCGTAGATAGTGGCATCGTTGTTGCCTGTGGTGACTCCACTCCATGCCTGACCCATCTTCTCGAAGTTGCCGACATTGCGGTAACGCAGCGTGAAGTTGTCGCCAAGCCATGTGAGCGAACCGTAGTATGAGCCGGAGCGTCCCTCGGTATTGTGTATGTATCCGTCGGTATTCGTCTCATGGTAGGCACCGTCGAAGATGAGATGGTCCCAGAGCAGACCTGTGGAGAAGTTCATTCCCACATTCATTGTATTGAGAGAGCCGTACGAACCCGTGAGTTCGAGCGACGGGGTGGTCTGCGGTGTGAGTGTGGCAAGCGAGATGCTGCCGCCGAAAGCGCCGTCGCCGTTGGTCGACGAGCCGACACCGCGCTGTATCTGTGCGCTGCTGAGGAGTGCTCCGTAGCTGTTCATGTTGGCCCAGAACACGCTCTGGTCTTCGGGAGAGTTGAGAGGCACGCCGTCGAGAGTCACGTTTATGCGGCTGTCGGCAGCTCCACGCATACGCATGTATGCCGGTCCGGCACCCATTCCGTTCTCGCTCCACGCCAGCACACCCGGTGTACGGGCGAAGAGGAACGGCAGTTCCTTACCCGACTGCGAGAAAGTCTGCAAGTCGTTCTTTTCGATGTTTGCTACTGCGAACGGTGCGTTCTTGGGGGCTCTCACAGCCTTCACCACCACTTCGCTGATTTGCTGCACGCTCATAGTGTCGAGCTTTGCCTGCTCCGTGGCTGCCTTCACAGGCACAACTACGGCTGCAAACACTGCTGCACCAATAATCTTTTTCATCTTTTTACCTGATTTTTTAAATATAACACACAAAAAGGGGCAACTTTTTATGTTCACCTTTTTCGCTACGCCGGCATTATCCGGATCAGCTCAGAGGGTATAATCTCAGACGGAGACATCCGCCACCCCTTTGCCTGCTGTCTGCAAGCGGTTGCAAAGGTAATGCTTTTTTCGGAAATAAGGAATAAGTTTTCAGCTAAAAAAAGCACGCCTCACACACCGGCGAAGCCTTGCCGGCACAAGTCGCTGAATATCAATGGGATAAAAATCACAAGTAGTACGGATTAAAAACAAGCCTTGTTTGCAATCAAAAGAAGCCTTCTTTGCAATCAAAAGAAGCCTTGTTTACAACCAAAACAAGCCTTGTTTGTGATGCAAAGAAGCCTTGTTTGCAAACCACTGCTGTTCGGTAAAAAAACTTTTAGCTGCGGGTTCCGCGAAGCGGGACCTCTATGCGAAACCCACTGCAAGCCGCGAAGCGGCGCAGCTGTGGGTGGGTAAGGACGCAAGACACGGTTCCCCGAAGGGGGACTTATGCCATTGGCTGTCAGCAGGATGTGTAAGTCCCGCTTCGCGGAACATTCTCCTCTCATACAGTTATACCCACAGCTGCGCCGCAAAGCGGCTTGCAGTGGATTTCGCATAGAGGTGTACCTTCGGCACACCCCGTGCGCATGAAATCGGCAATGTATTTTTCGAGTAAACCTGCGGACTTTAAACTCTATGCAATTTGCTTGGAGTACAACCGTTCACACAGACCCTCCCCTACAGAAAGACGCCCCGCAAGGACAAAAGCCACAACACAGAGATTATGGCAGGCTTTTGTGCTTGCAGGGCGTCACCGTTATGCGTCAATACCGGCTGTTACCAGTTTTCAGGGTCCCAAGGGTTGTAGGATGCCGTTTCGGCATCCAGATGAATCTTGCCGTGATCGGCGCTTTGCTCAGGACCAGGATGATTGCCGTTTTCGTCCCTCACGGCAAAAGAGGTGAAGCAGAAGTCGTTCGACTCCACATTAATGATTTCCATTTGCGGCTTTATATATAATTTCTTCATTGTTGTCAAATCGTTTACTGAGGTTTCACTTGTTTTCCGAAAAGTTTTCACAGAATGCGAAACTTTAAATCTTTGCATTGATTGTGTCCGTTTACTCTACGACACGCTTTCTGCCATTCACTATGTACAGACCTGCGGGCAGACCTGTGGTGTCGGAACCATGTCTGACGAGCTGTCCCTGCATGTTGAATATGCCTTGCGCCGCCTTGCCCTTCGGCTCGTTATCGCCGAAATAAATGACATCGCTGAGGTCGGTGCTCACGCCATTCGCCACGCCGTCAATGTAGAGACTTGTCTTGGTGGGTTCGCCATTGACCGGCTTGAACCAGCAACTGAAGCCGCGCAGACCGCGCACCTTTGTGTCAGAATGATAGAGAGTGCCGTTGTCGAAGAAGTAGCTGCCTTTCAAATCATCGCGTCCCTCTATGATCTTCCGGTCGGTGAAAGTATATTTGCCGTAGTCGTTGGAGTTCTCGTCCAGAATCTGATCAGCAGTGCCGAATGTTCGCGCAAATGTTCCGTGCGCCTCCATTGTGCCGTTGCCGCTGACACTGTACATCTTCTTTGTAGTCCACGTTGCACGGTCAATGTTGTCCAAGTCGTTTGTATTGTCTTCCTTGGTAGCCAGCGTGACATTAGGAATTTCAAAGTGGTTGCCCTCGATAACTACCTGATGCGACTTGGTTCCCGTACCCGTCTCTGTGAGCAATGCCCTGTAGCGGGGCGTAAGGCTTGTGGACATGTCCTTGTTAGGGAAGATAATATAAGGCGTATAAGCCTCAAGCACCTTGTCGGCCATCTTGTCGTCGTCCATTTTTACCGTCTGGAACTGAATCTCGTTACTTGTCAGATTCGACAGTTTTGCAAGTCGGGCATTGGCGCCGAAAGCCTGTCGGAACTGGTTACGACTGAGGTTCACGGGCAGAACGAACGAGTTCCACTTGTCGGTCTTGAGTGTCTTCTTCAGGTGCAGCACCTTGTTTTTGTAGTTGTTTGAGCAAGTGAAGAGATATTCCAGGTCTGCACGGTCCTCGTCGAGGATAAGGTCTTCGTCAATGGTACGGCTGGCATAGAGCAGACGGAAGTCATCGAACACCGTCCATTCATCGCTTCCTGGCGTCTTGTCGTTCTCATCCTCGCCGATACACAGGCCGAAACGTATATAGCAACCCCCTTCCTTCGTTATCGAGTCAGGTATTTGCACAAGCACCGTATTGATATACTGTCGCGAGCCGTAGAAGTTCTTTCCGGCATAGTCCATGTTCTGTTCATCCACATGAAAAGCCTCCTTTTCAGCCTCCGACATGTCCTCCGTCTGCCAGAGCACGGTCTGATGCAGAGAGTGTGCCACCTCGTTGCCGTTCTTGTCCAAACATGTGGCAAAGAGTTTCGCCTTGGAAGTGGTTGAAAAACCCTTGCACTCTATTACATAAGAACCGCCGCTCTCCACCTTAACATCCTGGTATATCGCGCCGCGTATGTTCTTTGCGTCAGCACAATAATACTTGCCCAGTTTGCGCATGTAGTCTTGAGAGTCTGTGTAGGTGATGTCGCCAAAGGTGGTTTCTTTATTGCCTACGACATTTATATCATAAGCATTGTTTTCCTTCACAATAGGAGTGGTGTTGTACAGCTTGTCCAGTCCGAAGCGCGCACCGACGCCTGTCGCACCGTCAAAGCGCACTATCTTCCATTTTTCTATATCCTTGTTACCACGTGAGAATCCCGGACAAAGAAGTTCGAATGATATATCGAGCGAACTCGTCATGTTGTCGGAATTTAATTTCTGCAGGTTCAGGACCTGTTCCATTGTGAAAACGCGCCATGAGTCATAGCCGGTCAGGTTATTATTATTAATGACATCTATCGGCATCGCCTCGCAGTTCTTATTCTGGTCAATTACGCCTCTATTGGCACAGAGATAATAATTTGCTTCACCAACTTTAGTATAAATCTTGAAACTGTTTTTGGCATCACCCGTTACCTGTTCCAAAGTCCAAGGGTTGTGCGTCCATCCGGTTTCGCTTTTCTTACGGTCGATGAACACGCCTCTGTCTGCTTCCAAGTTATTATTAGCAACCCAACCCAGCAACGCACCTTGGCCTGTTTCCAAGTTCTGCGCAAACTCCAGACCCGTGCCGTTGGTGTTCACCCATAGCGATATAGGATAATCCTTCAATGAGATGTGTGTGCCCCAATATCCTCCCGCATTGATAAACTGTCCGGTACGAACGTTATAGAGGAAGACAATCTTTGTCTTGTCATCAGGGAATTTATTTTCATCCACAGCGCATGCTGTTATCTGGTCCAAGGTAAGACCGGTGAGGTCGGCAAGACCGGTGATTGGTGATGCCCCCAGCGGAGCGTCTTTCATCTTAACCGGACTGTCATCGACAACCGCAGCGGACGAAACGGGCGTAGCAGTCACTCTTAGCGAGGTTGCGGGTGCCGATATTGCAGCGGCAACAAGCAACATCTTGGCCATGTTGCGCGACACGGCCGAAAACAAATTCAAGTAAAACATGTTCATAGTTTTTGTTTGTTTGCTATTTAGATTTATTTTGAGTTTCCAACGATTTACGCATCAATATCAGTCAAGTAGTTTCAATTTTCTTTGGCGGAATGCCTTGTACACTTAAAGTACATACCCACCAACTTTTGAGTTGTACCAACTAACACAGCTGTTTTTTTTGTTTTTCGCATACAAAAATAGTCAAATCGCATCGTACAAAAACTAAAAATCAAAAATCCCCCCCCCCGAAAAATAACTACAATTAACACATCTACTGTAAAATTAACACACATCCGACACACCTTAACATGCCATAATTCTGACGGCATGAAAAGTCAAACAAAATGAGTCCGACAAATCATCATAATTCATTGTATATCAATAGCTGTTTGAAAAGAAATATCGATGTTTTGCAAACAAGGCTTGTTTGCAATCAAAAGAAGCCTTGTTTACAATCAAAAGAAGCCTTCTTTACAACCAAAAGAAGCCTTGTTTGCAAACCATCGATATTCATCATGATTGGGAAAGCAAAGAAATGGAATTGGCGAGGCAAGCGGCATGAGCGGCGGGAAGCAAATCGCTGAAAACAAAAAAGGCCGGGCGTCCCGCCCGAAACAACGCCAAAGCAACTCGCAATTCATATTCAACAATTCTGAATTGCAGACTTGGCTGCTGTTTCGGGCAGGACGCCCGGCCTTATGTTTACCTCAAATCGGTCATTAGACCGAAACAAGCGTGTTGTAAGAAGATTTGTCTTTCTTTTCCGCTCTTCTCCGCCTTTGTTTCGTCATCTTGCCGCCGTCCGCGTTTCGACATAGCCCGCTATGCCTTCAACACGGGCGTTGCAAGCTGCTCGAAACAAAGACGAAGCAGAGCGAAACTCTAATGACCGATTTGGGTTTACAAAATATAACGGGGTGTGACCGTGGTTGCCTGAGCGATGGCTCAGTCGTCCAGAATCTCCCGCAAGGGCTTCATCACGAAGTCGCGCTCGTGCATCAGCGGATGCGGCACGGTGAGTTGGGGTGTGGATATGTGCTCGTCGTCGTAGAGAAGGATGTCGATGTCGATGACGCGGTCGTGGTAACAGCCGTCGTCGGTGCTCTTGCTCACGCGTCCGAGCCGCCGTTCTATCTCCTGCGTGACGGCAAGAAGCCGGTCGGGCGAGAGCGGTGTGAGCACCCGTATGCACATGTTCAGAAACATGTTGGGCGACGAAAAGCCCCACGGTTCGGTCTCATACTGCGAGGAGACTCTGTCCACTCTCCCTGCAAGCACGCCTATCATGTCGATGGCTTCGCGCATCATGCGCTTGCGATTGCCCAGATTCGAGCCCAATGCGATATAAACCTTATGCTCCATGCCGCCTGTCGTGAGGATGTCGTTTCGTTTCTGCCGGCACATCAATCGTCGAGGATGAGAAGTGCATCGCCATAGCATCCGAACTTGTAGCCGTTCTTCACGGCGAGGTCGTAGGCTTCCATCACGAGGTCGTAGCCGCCGAAAGCCGCCGTCTCCATGAGGAGTGTGGAGTAAGGATGATAGAAGTTGGCAATCATTCTGTCGGCGAGTCCAAACTCGTAGGGAGGGAAGATGAACTTGTTTGTCCATCCCTCAAACTCCTTGAGCATACCGTCTGTGCCCACGGCGGTCTCTGTTGCCTTCACCACACTGGTGCCCACGGCACACACATGATGCCCGGCACGCTTCGTGTCGTTCACTATACGGCAAGCCTCTGCGTTCACCATCATCTGCTCGGAATCCATCTTATGCTTCGTAAGGTCCTCCACTTCTATGTCGTGGAAGTTGCCCAATCCGCAGTGGAGGGTGATGTATGCGAAGTTCAGTCCCTTTATTTCCATGCGCTTCATCAGCTCGCGCGAGAAGTGCAGACCCGTTGCCGGAGCCGTCACCGCACCTTCGTGCTTGGCGAAGACACACTGGAAATCGTCGAAGTCGTCCTCCGTTCCGTGCGGGTTCTCGCGCTTGTCGATGATGTAGCGCGGCAGCGGTGCCTCGCCGAGCGAATAGAGCTCGCGCTTGAACTCGTCGTGCGGACAGTCGTAGAGGAACCGCAGTGTGCGTCCGCGGCTTGTAGTATTGTCGATGACCTCAGCCACCATGGTGCCGCTTTCGTCGAAGAAGAGCTTGTTGCCGATGCGTATCTTGCGTGCAGGCTCAACGAGCACGTCCCACAGGCGCATCTCCTCGTTAAGTTCTCGAAGCAGGAATACTTCTATTTTCGCGTCGGTCTTCTCCTTCGTTCCGTAGAGGCGTGCAGGGAAAACCTTAGTGTCGTTGAAGATGAAAGTGTCGCCTTCGTCGAAGTAGTCGAGCACATTGCGGAAGTCGAGGAAGTCGCCCTCTATGGGGTTTCCGTCGGCATCCTTGTGGTACATGTCTATGGTCTGCGACTTACGGTGCAGCACCATGAGCCTACACTCGTCGCGACGGGTGACACGGAAGGTGTGCTTCTCGCCGGCGCTGTTTACGAATTCGTGCTCCACACTGTGAGGATAGAGTGCTATCTGCTCCTCAGGCAACTTAAACTTGAATTGTGATAATTTCATATCTATTTGTTTTCCTCTTCGTTATTTTCTATTTTCTGATTGTCAAGCCACTCGGCAAACGAGTCGAAGGCGATGCTGTCCTCCACCCGGAATGCGCCCACCCGTGTGCGGCACAGTGCTGTAAGGTAGGCTCCGCTGCCCAGCGCACGCCCTATGTCGCGTGCCAAAGCGCGTATGTAGGTGCCTTTTCCGCACGCCACTCTTATGTCGAGCCGCATTTCGCCGGCGTCAAAACCGAGTATGTCGATGGCGTCAATGTGTATGTTTTTGGGTGCGAGTTCCACATCCCTACCCTTCCGTCGCAGCTCGTAGGCACGGTTGCCGTTCACCTTGCATGCGCTGTATGTGGGCGGCACCTGCTGTATGTCGCCCACAAACTGTGCCAGCACCTCCTCTATCCGCTCACGCGTTATGCCCGTAGTGGGATAGACGGCGTTCACTTCATGCTCCATGTCGTAGCTGGCGGTGGTGGCACCGAGCTGCAATGTGGCGGTGTATTCCTTGGAATGTCCCTGAAATTCCTCTATGCGCTTGGTCATTTTGCCCGTGCAGAGCACGAGCACGCCGGTGGCAAGAGGGTCGAGTGTGCCGGCATGGCCTATCTTGACGCGCTTCACGCCGAGCTTGCGCGAGATGAGGTAGCGCACATGTGCCAGTGCGCCGAAGCTCGACATGCGGTAGGGTTTGTTTATGGCTATTACTTCTCCTTTTGCGAAATTCATCGTCAGACGGGTGAGTTCTTTACAAGAAAGAGAACACTATGGTGGCGGCTCCGGCTATGGCGCAATACACGCCGAACCATACGAGCTTGCCTTTCTTCACTATGTTTATCATCCATTTGCAGGCGACGCAGCCGCTGACAAAGGCTGCCACGAAGCCCACGATAAGGGGCAGCGCATCGATTCCGCCGAAGGCTTCCTCGCCCTTCAGTCCTTTCACGACATCAAGGAGTGCCTCGCCGAGGATGGGAGGTATCACCATGAGGAACGAGAACTGCGCCAACTTCTCCTTCTTATTGCCGAGAAGCAGACCCGTGGCTATCGTGGAACCCGAACGCGAAAGGCCCGGCAGCACCGCAACAGCCTGTGAAATACCTATGATGAATGCGTGGAGCGGAGAGATGTTCTCACGCTGGCGCGGACGGGCGTAGTAGGAAAAGACGAGCAGCGCTGCTGTGACAAGGAGCATACAACCCACGATGAGCAGCCCCGAACCAAACACTTCCTCCACCTGTTCCTTGAAGAACACGCCCACAATGCCCACGGGAATCATGGAGATGAGGATGTTGATGAAGTACTTTGTCTCGTCGTTCATCTTGAATTTGAACAGTCCTTTCAGAATCCAGTCGATTTCCTTCCACAGCACCACGAGCGTGCTGAGCACCGTGGCAACGTGCACCACGACGGTGAAAGCAAGGTTGTCCTCGCCGTTCAGACCGAAGAGATAGGAACCAATAGTGAGATGTCCGCTGCTGCTCACGGGCAGGTATTCAGTAAGTCCTTGCAGCAATCCGAGGACAAGTGCCTGTAACCAATCCATAGTTTTAATTTGTCGTTATAAGAATGTTTGTAAGAAAAGCGGCCATGAAAGGCCCTGTGCTCAGTCCTTGGGCTTGTGTATGATGGCGTAGATGATTGAGATGAAGCCGAAGAAACACACGGCAGGCGCCAGCTTCACACGACGCGCACTGAAGATGTCGGCAGCGAAAGTGGTCTCGTCGGACGCTGCACCGCTCATAAGGACGAAGCCGAGAATGACTATCAGCATTCCCACAGCAAGAAGGATGAAATTCATCTTGCCGAAAGCGAAATTACGTTTATCCATTTTTTATGATTTTCCAATATACGGGCACTGCCTTTGGCGCACCCTTCATATATTTATATAATGTGTAAGAACTGCGGCGGACATAGTCCTGCCGCAATCAGATTTTGTAGAGGTCGTTGGCCTTCATGCGCAGGAACTTGTTCACCGACACTACCGTGCACAACGCCGTGATGACGATGCCGAAGAAGAACACGAGGGCGGCGGTGATGGCAAGCACATCCCATGTGAGTATCTCCATCATCTCAGGCTCATACACATAGAGCGCATAGACGCACCCTCCGAGCACGGCACAGGCGAGCAATGCGGCAAGAAGCCCCACGAGCACGCTTCTGGTGACGAACGGACGGCGGATGAAACCCCACGATGCGCCCACAAGCTTCATGGTGTGTATGGAGAAGCGGCGCGCGTAGATGCCCAGACGCACGGTGTTGTTGATAAGCGAGAACGACACTATGGTGAGCAGAACGGCAAGCACAAGGAGCACGATGCTTATCTTGGCGATGTTCTGGTTCACACGGTCGATGAGGTCTTTCTGATACTTCACCTCGCTCACCTTGGGATAGTTCTTCAGCTCACGCGTTATGGTGCGCAGCGAGTCGCTGTTGGCATAGTCGGCCTTGAGCGTCACCTCCACCGAGGAGAGGAACGGGTTGGTGTCGGCAAACTCGCGCGGGTCGGTGCCGAGGGCCTGTATTCCCTCACGCAGTGCCTGCTCCTTGCTGATGTATTCGAGACGGTGTATGTAGGGCTGACGCTTGAGCTTGGCGCAGAAATTGTGTGCCTCGCCCGGCGTCATGTCGTCCTGAAGCATCATTGTCACGACAATGTTCTGCTTCACATAAGCCGAAAGATTGCGTGCGGTGAGGACCGAAAACACTACCAAACCCAACAAAACAAGCACCATTGCGGTGCTTATACATAACGTGACGGCCTGCAATCCCTGACGATTGCGGGTATTGTTTCTTTTCTTTCCCATTTTCGAATTGGCTATATTATACCAAATTTCCTGCAAAGTAACAAAAAATAATCCGCTTGCACGACAGTTTAACGACAATTAACAGCAACGGTATTGATATTTTGCATAACTTTGCCGGCAGTATTTTCAACATACCACAACTTAAAAGAAAAGCATCATGGCAACAATAATCTACCCCTCACCCATCTTCGGACCAATACACAGCCGCAGGCTCGGAGTGTCGCTCGGCGTCAATCTGCAGCCCGGCGACGGCAAGGTGTGCAGCTTCGACTGCATCTACTGCGAATGCGGATTCAACGCCGACCACCGTCCGCACTCCCCCAGACCCACACGCAAGCAGGTGGCGGAAGCCCTCGAAGAGACGCTGACAAGGATGAAAGCCGACGGCGGACACCTCGACGTGATAACCTTTGCAGGCAACGGCGAACCGACCGGACACCCCGACTTCGCCGCCATAATAGACGACACCATCGCCCTGCGCGACCGCCATTTCCCGGAAGCCAAGGTGTCGGTGCTCACGAACAGCACCTTCGCACACCGCCCCGACATACACGACGCGCTCATGAAAGTAGATAACAACATAATGAAACTCGACACCATCGACGACGACTACATACGCATTGTAGATCGGCCCGCAAGCCCTTCCTACCGCGCAAAGGACATCATCGACACGATAGCCTCATTCCACGGACACGCCATTGTGCAGACAATGTTCATGAAAGGCACCACCGGCGGCCGTGATGTGGACAACACCACCGACCGTTTCGTCAATCCCTGGCTCGAAGCACTGCGACGGATTGCCCCGCACGAAGTGATGATATACACCATCGACCGCGAGACTCCCGACCACGGACTGCTGAAAGCCACACACGAAGAACTCAACAACATACGCGACCGTGTGGCGGCTATGGGAATAGAATGCACAGCCTCGTATTGAGAGGCAATAGAAGCGTAAGTCGCTGAAAACCAGACGCAGTCATAGAAGCATCACATTACATTTCCAAACAAGGCTTGTTTGCAATGAAAACAAGCCTTGTTTACAACCAAAAGAAGCCTTGTTTGCAACACAAACAAGGCTTCTTTGAAATGCGGGTGTTCAAGCGTGACGACAGCGCCGCCACGAGTAGCCTGCAATCCCAAGCGTAGTAAGCATTTCCGACAAGGCGAGGGCAAGCCAAATACCGTTTTCACCAAGCAGAAGGGGAAGCGCGATGAAGCTCGGCACAAGCAGAATGAGACCACGCAAGAGGGCAAACACCATAGCCGGACGCACACGCTCAATGCTCTGGAAATAGCCGATACATGTGAGATTTATGATGAAAAACACAAACGAGACGGCGATTAGCGGAAACCCATTGACGGCAAGCGGAAAGGCTGCCTCGCTGCTGTTAACGAACAGTTCGACGAGCTGCTGCGGGAGAAGCACGAACGCTCCGCTCACAGCCAAGCCGCACGCAAAAGCCGTAAGCAGAGCCACATGCAGCGTGGAACGCACACGCCGGCTGTCGCCACTGCCGTAGTTGAAACTGACAATAGGCTGCGCCGACTGCGCCACGGCATTGCCTATCATGAAGACAAAGGGCGTATAGTAGCAAGCGATGCCGAATGCCCCGATGCCGGCGTCGCCCATATAGAAGCCGAAGACATAGTTGCCCACAAGCGCAAGCACCGCCATCGTACACTCACCCATGAGTGCGGAGAGTCCGATGGTGCACTGATAGGATATGTTGCGGATGGAATAGAGCAGCGAACGGCGGCTCCACTTCAGCCGTATTGGGCGCAGCTGCCGTGCAGCGAAGAACATATACCACACTGCTATAGCTCCACCAAGAAGCATACTCAGCGCAGAGGCGATGGCTGCGCCGAAGAGTCCCCAACCGAGGACGACTATCATAATCCAGTCGAGCACGACATTAGCCCCTGCCGCCACGACATTGCACCACATGGCAAGCCGCGGATTGCCGTCGAGACGGATGACAAACAGCAGCAAAGCCTGCCACACGCCGAACAGTTCGCCGGGCATGAAACCCAGCATATAGTCGCGCACCAAAGGCAGAAGAGCGTCAGTGGACCCCAGCATACGCCCCACGGCCGACGGAAACAGCATCACAGGCACAATCATGGCGATTATCACCAGCGTGGCGAAGATCCACGCCTGCGTCACGTTGATGCGTGCCGCCTTGAGCTTCTGCTGCGCCATGTGGATGGAAGCCACCACCGAACAGCCGCCGCCCATCATCAGTCCCAACCCCGTAGCCACCATGAGTATAGGCACACAGATGTTTATCGCAGCGATACCGTCGGCTCCCACGGCATGACCGACAAAGACTCCGTCGATGATTGTCATCGCCGATATGCTCAGCATACCGAACAACGTGGGAATGAAATAACGACCGAAAAGACGCGGAATGCTCAACGTGCTCAAGTCGATGGCATCCTTTGTGAGTTTCTCTGACATAATTCTAAAACAGCGGTTTTACGTTTTGGGGGAGTCAAGGAGTGGGCGGAAAGTCTCTGTTCCCAATATGGTTTCCCGGCTATTGAGAAATGACTGATACTTTTACAGCGACAAGATATACCTGTCAGCATATTTCATTATTTCCTAATCTTGTGTCCTGCCTGTCCGTAATAGAAAATGAACAGGAAGCAAGGCACAGCGAGCCAATAGGCATTCTGTGCACCGAACGAGTCTTTAAGTGCACCAAACAATGTCGGTACGACCGCTCCTCCGGCAATGGCCATAGTAAGCAAAGCACTGCCTGACTTGGTAAAGCGTCCAAGGTCTGCCATTGCCAACGGCCACAACGCAGGCCACAACAACGAGCATCCAAGAGCCATGAGGAATATTGCCCATATTGATGTCTGGGCAGGAAGCAACACCATAAGCAGCGAACCTACCACACCTAATGATGCACAGATGCGCATAGCACCATCCTGTGACAGATATTTGGGTATAAGCACAATGCCACAAATGTATCCTACTACCATACCTATGCTTGGTATCCACGCATAGCGGTCGGGAGAAGGCAGGCCTACTGCCGTGGCATAGTCGATGGCAGTACTGAGCGCGAGGGTTTCAACGCCAACATAAACAAACAGGGCAAAAACGCCGAGCAGCAAGTGCGGAAACTGCCATATCGACGTCTTGCTTGCTGCATAGGGGCAGTCGTCGGTAGAGTTCTTATCCTCACCGGTTGCTTTCACTTCAGGCAAAGGAGCAACAAGAGAAATGATGCTCAACAACACAAACACACCAATGATGATATAGAACGGCAAGTAAAGGTCGGCTATCTGCACATTGGTACTGTCAGGCACTACGGCAGCAAAGAAGAGTGGAGCAACAGGCCAAGCAAACTTGTTGCATATTCCCATCATACTGATACGGCGTGCGGCACTATTGATAAGACCAAGTATTGTGATATATGGATTTACCGAAGCCTGCAGATAGGCATTGGCTGTGCCACTCATGAACGAAGCCGCCAGGAATTGTATGAAGCTCTCGTTCTTAGCCGACATCACGAACACCACGAAAGCCAAGGCAAAAATAACAAACGAGATAGCCATAGTACGCTTGTAACCTACAACTGCGATGGTGCGCGAAGCCGGATAGCCAAAGAGGATGAACGGAATGAATGTGGCTGCCAACAGCATGTATGCCACTCCCGAAGACAGATTAAGCGATTCTTTCAATACGGGGATAAGAAAGGAGTTGATGCCTAACGCAAAACCTAATGTGAAAAACATCAGTCCAACAAACGCCAATGGTATGGCGAAGTTCTTGCTTGATTGCTGTGCCATAAGAAATCTATTAAAATCAGTTTATAATCGAATTAAACTATTGGTGCAATAAAATTACGATACCGGTTTTAGAGGAAAATCTCTTGCCGTCTGTAGTCAAACAACCATTTCTCTCTGTCAATACTTTTCGGCTCGGACAGCGGCGACAATGACCTTACTTACAAACCGGAAAATCAAATATGCCTACAAATTTAGATAAAATTTCCGAATTATAAGCCAGTTG
>ERZ857629.464-NODE-464-length-56349-cov-17.226863_pt1 | contig 56349 bp, 56 predicted proteins | sample MGYA00519700_ERZ857629 | MGnify/ENA primary metagenome ERZ857629 (study PRJEB31778, sample SAMEA3449351) | human gut metagenome | biome: human gut; feature: human-associated habitat; material: faeces | place: United Kingdom | collected 2010/2012 ... | reverse complement strand
AAGAAAGGATGGTATTATGGTAAATATTATTAAAGAAGAATTGCCTATTGAAGAACACTTGCGAAAGAAATTAGAATTAATATGTGAGTTTGCAAAAACTACACCAACAATTATTAATGGAAATATTAGAAAAATAGATAGAACTAATTTGACTTATATTGAACCTAATAGAATTATTATAAAAAATAAAACTTTCTTAATATTTAATTATTCTAATGAAGTATTTATTGAAAATTTAGCTAATAAGATTAAATTATCTGAATTAGAAGATTATCTAAAAACTATCTAAATACTATTTATACCCTAATCAGGGAATTGACAAATCTTAAAAAAATGATATTATATATAACCAATGAAAGAGGTATTCTCTAGAAATGGAGGTACATCATGATAAAAAACAAAGATAAAATAAAATTATATAATATGAATTATGTTGAGGAGTCAGTAGTATTTAGACTTTACTAGATACTATTGTCTCCTCTTTTTTAGTAAAAGGAGTTGAGATTTAATGAGAGATGAAGAAAGAATATGTGGTTTATATTTAAGAGTATCTACCGAAGATCAAGCTAAAGAAGGTTTTAGTTTACCAGAACAAAAAGAAAGATTAGAAGCACTTTGTAAGTTTAAAGGTTATAAGATATATGATTATTATACTGATGCTTGAATAAGTGCTAAAACAGGTAATCATAGACCAGAATTTGATAGATTAATAAATGATGCTAAAAGCAGTAAAATAAATACCGTTATTGCTTTAAAACTAGATAGACTATCAAGAAGTATATATGACTGGGAAAACTTACTCAAAACCTCTGAAAAGTATGGATTTGATTTAGTATGTGCTAATGACGATATTAATACCACAACAGCCAATGGGAAAATGGTAACTAGAATAATGATGTCAGTTTCACAAAATGAAATAGAAAGAACAAGTGAAAGAACTAAAGTTGGTATGGCAGGTGCAATTAAACAAGGTCATATTCCAGCAGTTTGTCCTATTGGTTTTAAACGAGTTGATAAAAAATTAGTTCCTGATCCAGTAACTAAAGATATAGTTATAAGAATATTTAATTTATATTTTGAAGGTAATTCTTATAGCACCATTGCAAATATTTATAATAAAGAAAAAGTATTAGGAAAAACAAATTGGAAAGATACAAGAATATTAAAGATAATTTCTAATGAGTTATATAAAAGAGATTATGTATCAGGTAAAACAATAAATAAACCAGTTTATTATGAAAATGTAGTTGAACCATTAGTAAGTAAAGAACTATGGGAAAACTGCCAAGCACAAAAGAAGAAAAATCAAAAGAATTATATGAGAACACAAACTTATATCTTCTTACAAAAATTAAGATGTCCTAAATGTGGAAGAATACTTGCTGGTGGTGCTACTCATAAAATCAAATATGATAAATGGTATTTCTATTATAGGTGTGAAGATTGTAAAAATAATATTAAAGAAGAAACTATTGAAGATTCAGTTAAAGTATTACTATCTGATATTTTAGAATATGACAATGTTGTAAATGAATTTTTCTTACCAGTATTAAAATCCAAATTAGATAATCCAAAACAAGAATATGAAAAAGAATTAAAATCATTAAATAATAAAAAAGATAGAATTAGAAAAGCATATATTGATTCAATATTTACAGAAGAAGAATATAAAAACGAATTAGAATTAATAGAAAACCAAATTAAAGATATTAATTCTAAGTTATTAGAAAATTCACAAGCAGAACAACTAAACTTTACTACTGAAGATATACTTTTAAAAAGAGATATGGACTTTATCAATAAAGTTAAATTACCAATTTCTTATTATGCTTTCAATGATAATTGGGATTTACTAGATCGAGATGATAAAGCAGATATAATTATGAGATATATCGATGATGTTGAGTTGGAATTTAAAAATAGAAAACTTGTTGTAAAACAAATTAATTTTAGAAGTACATTCTATAATGATTTTAATGAACTATATACAAAAGGTTATATTGATAGAAAAAGACCTCTTACATATGATTTTAATGGTGTTTGTGTAGATACAAATATAAGATATAGTGAATACTTACCAATTAAAGATATTATGCAACACTTGTATAGATTAAATGAATATTATGAAGTTAATTTATATAAAGGAACTTATTATAAAGAAACCGAAAAATTAGATATAGGGCCACTTCAAAGAAATGAAGTTCCTATTAGAGTATTTCCGTTACAAAAAGATAATAATGGAGATAAGAATTGGTTATCAATGGGAATGCTTGCTACAAAAAATAACCCGAATGACATAAAGGTAAACATTAGAGATGTATTTGAAACAATACCCGATAATGTTACCGAAGAAGATTTTTAAAATGCGTGGCACGTTATGAAATTACAAAGTAATTTTGTAAGTGGCGATAGCAATTTAAAAATTAATACTTTATGTAGTTTTAACCATTACGAAGTTTTGGTTATTACGAAATAAAGTAAACGGATTCTAAGGTGTTAAACCTTAGCCCGCTGGATATTTTGTATGGAACGTACAAAATTCCTAGGGGGTTAGAAATTTTGGATGAACAAAATGGCCACTTTAGTGGTCACTTCTAGAAAGGAGAAAAACTATGTCAGAACTTGCTTATTCATTACATTTAGGTAGCGATAAAAATAGAAAAAACATATCTAAACAAAATGGTAAAAATAATTTAAGTGGAACAACTTCTTTACCAAATAATGCTATTCAAAATGTAAGACAATTATCAAAAGTAGATAACACTAATAAAGAATATGATAAGATTCAAACTTTATCTAATACACTATTTAATGCAAACGAACAATTAAAAGATAAGAATAATAAGATTAAAAGTCTTACTGAAAATAATGAGGCACTTAATTTAAGAGTTAAGACTTTAAACGATACCATTAGAGAAAAAGATAATGAAATATCATTTTTAAAATCTAAAATCAACGATTTAAAAAATACTCTTGAATATTGGAAAGATAAGTTTGAAAAACTAATATCGTTCTTACATAGTAAATTTCATAGTTGGTATGATAAAGATGATAAATATATTGATGTAGTTAATGATATGTATGAAGATAATGTTTTAGATGATGATGACATTGAAGATTTAGATTTAAATAAAGAAAAAGATGAATTCGAAAGATAATAAAATTGGCAACAAATGGTAAAAAGCATGTTATAATATGTAGGTATAGGGGGGCTGGAATATGGATAAAACAAATATATTATATGACCATTATAAAGATACATTTTTACTACAAAAAGATAACGAGAAAAGTCGAAACAAATTATTTATAGCTTTGTGCATTTGTATATTGATATTAATGCTAATGATTATATATCCTAACAACATATATGAAAATATACAAGAATTATTTATTGATAAGTTAGGAATAAGTATTAATTTTGAATTAAAAGTGCTAGAAGCATTTAATTGGTTTATTATTTCATATTTAACTATACGATATTACCAAATTAATGCAAATATTGAAAAGAACTATAAATATATTCATCATATTGAAAATGAATTAGAAAAAAAGCATAAATTACCTATTTATAGAGAAGGAAGAAATTATTTAGATCAATACCCAATGTTTTTAGCATTTTCATATACCTTTTATAAGTATGTTTTTCCTATTTTATTTAGTTTATGTATTATTACTAAGGTTATTATTAATATAATTAATAAATTAAGTTTGCCTTTTCTAATAATATCAATTTTAGCAACAATCTGTTTAATAATTATAAATATATCGTATTTTAGATTTAATTATAAATTAAGGAAAGGAGGAAAGAAAGATGGCAAGGCCTAAAATCTGCATTAGTTTTGATTATGAGAATGATAAATATTCTAGAAATGCTATTAGATTATGGAACGAAAATAAGAATATTGATTTTGATATAATTGATAAAACACCTAACGAAATTGACACCTATAATATAAGTAGAATAAAAGGTGGATTAACATCAAAAATTAGCGAGGCTAATATTCTACTTGTTATTAGCGGAGATTATATTAATTCACCACATAAAGATCGATATGAAATTGGTTGTGTAAATTGGCAAAACTGGGAATGTAAAAAAGCTCTAGAACTAGGAAAAAAAATAATTTTAGTTAAACTTCATAGTTATAATGATATCCCAACAGAATTACTTGGTGAAAAACGAGAAGATATTGTTGGTTTAGAATTAGAAAAAGTTAAAAATGCTATTTCAAATCTAATGGTATATTAAATATATTAATATTAAATAAACTTGAAATCTTTGATTCAAGTTTATTTTTTTCTAACTAATGCTTTTTGCCAATTATCTTACAACCATTATAGTATTTCTTAATTATTCAGAATTTTTACTAATTAAATCTATTTATTTAGAGAAACTAGGTTTAAATAAAGAAAAAGATGATTTTGAATGTTAATCATCTTTTGTTTTAAAAATTATTTTGTTATTATTTCAATTAGTTTCTTTGTACTAAAGTTAGGTATATGATTTTTAGATAATGCAATTCCTATATATCTACTAGGAATTTTTTCTTTTAATTTTAATTCATATAATTCTTTATTTTTAATTGCCTCTTTAATATATTCTTTAGTTACATATCCAATACCAAGACCAATTTTAGAAAATTCAATTACTAATGAATAACTTGCTAATTCAATATTTGGTTTAAGAACAACTCCATTTTCTTTTGCTATATTATCTAAAAATTCTCTAGTATTTGATCCTTTTGCTTGTAAAATTAAAGGATAATTATTTAAATCTTTTATAGACACTTCTTTAAGAGTTAAATCCTTATATTTATTATTTACTACAAAGCAATCATTTATCTTCCTACATTTAATAATATCAATATCGTTGCCATAATTTTTATCATTTAAGTTTAAGATTACAATATCTATTAATCCATTTTTTAATTTTGGCATCAAATCAGAAGTTAAATTAGTTATTATTTGTATATCTATTTTAGGATATAATGAATGAAATTCTTCTAAATATGGAAGTAAAAATTCTTTTGTCAGTGTTGTACTGATACCAATTTTTATACACCCTGTTTCTAGATTAATTAAATCGGTAAATTTATTTTCAGCATTATTAATATACTCAATTGCTTGTTTTATATAATTATAAAACTCTTTTCCTTCTTCAGTAAGAACAACACCTCGTTTAGTTCTAACAAATAATTGACCACCTAATTGTTCTTCTAGATTTTTGATTGATTTGCTTATTGCAGGTTGGGATATACTTAATTCTTCACTTGCTTTAGTAATATTGCAGTGGTTTGCTACTACATAAAAGATTCTATATAATTCAAAGTCTATATTCATAATAACCTCCCGTTATGACAAACATAATTAATATGTATTTTAATTATATCAAAAAATGCAATATAATACAAGTAGATGGGAGGAAAAGTATGATTATAGGTATTTGTGGTAAGTCAGGTTGTGGTAAAAGTACATTAGCAAATCAAATCATAGAATTAACAGATAATAAGGCAATACATTTAGATATTGATAAAGTCGGACACAGAGTTTTATTATTACCTGAAGTTCAAGAAAAATTAGTAAGTTCATTCGGAGAATCTGTTGTTAAAGAAAATAATGTTGATAGAAAAAAACTTGGAGAAATAGTTTTTGATTCAAGAAATGAAATGAATAAATTATCCAATATTACATGGAAATATATGCAAATAGAAATTGATAACTTTTTAAATCTTCACAAAGGAAAAATAATAATTCTAGATTGGTTATTATTATCAATTTCAAAATACTTTGATATGTGTGATATAAAAATATTTTTAGATATCCCATATGAAATTAGAAAACAAAGAGCAATGAAAAGAGATAACATATCTGAAGAAGCATTTGATTTAAGAGAAAAAGCAAGTATTGAATTTGATGAAAGTGCTTTTGATTATGTTTTAAAAACAAATGATAAAGAAATAGTTAAAAGGTTGGTGAAATCATTATGACAAAAGTTTTATACCCAGGAAGTTTTGATCCAATGACTAAAGGACACATGAATATTGTTGAACAAGCAAGTGATTTATTTGATGAAGTAATAATTGCAGTTATGCAAAATCCTTTAAAAAAATCGGGATTATTTACACTAGAAGAAAGAATGGAAATAATTAAAGAATTATATCAAAGAATGAATAATGTAAAAGTTATTTCTGCTAGTGGTGCTGCAGTTGATGTTGCATTGCTTAATGAGTGTAAAGCAATTATTAGAGGGCTTAGAAGTTTAAGTGATTATGATTATGAAGTTCAATTACAACAAATGAATAAGGAAATATCAGATAATAAAGTAAATACAATTTGCCTATTTGCAGATAAAGAATATCAATTTGTATCATCAACCATGGTTAAAGAAGTACTTAATCTTGATAAAGATATTTCAAGATATGTAGATCCAATAGTTAGAGAAAGAATGTTGGTAAAGAAAAGGAGTTTGATAAGATGAGTAAAATAATAATTACACCACTTGGAACAATATCACCTTATACAAAAGGAAATATGAATTGTCCTGGATTTTTAGTTGAATATAATAGCAAAAAAATATTATTAGATTGTGGAAATGGTATAACAAGATTATTAAATTTTCCTAACGATTTAAAAGATTTAAATGTAATTATTACTCACTACCATAAAGACCATTTTGGTGATTTAGGTGCTTTACAATATGCTTCTTATGTTTATCATAATTTAGGACTACTTGATAAAAAAATAAATATATATTTACCTAAAAATGATATTGGATTTAATAAAGAATCAATTACTTCAAATAATGAAAGTTATTCAGATTATTATGATATAGATAATTCTTGTTCATTTCTTATTGATGATTTAGATATAACTTTTGAAGATAACAACTCACATACTATTGAATCCTATATGGTTAAATTACAAAATAAAGATTTTAAAATAATATATACTTCTGATATTGGCACAACTAATTTAGGTAATTTAGTAAATTTTTGTAAAGATGCTGATTTAATAATTTGTGAAAGCTCCTTTTTACAAAAACATAATGCTAATAGTAAAACCCACATGACTGCTTATGATACTGGTATTTTAGCAAGTAAATCTAATGTACAAAAATTATTATTAACTCATTTTTGGCCTGAAGAAGATAAAAGATTATATTTAGAAGAAGCAAAACAAAACTTTGAAAATGTAGAAGTTGCTGAAGAAGGCAAAAAACTAATATTAAGGAGATAATAGTTAATGGGAAAAACTGCTGGTGAAATTTATTACGATATGGAAGAATATGAAGATAATTTAGCAATAGAAACACTAAATAGAATATATTTAGATAAAGTAATTAATCCATATAGAAAAAGTAAAAAAATAATAGATATGCATACTCATACCAACTATTCAGATGGTGATTTATCACCTCAAGAGTTAATAAAATTAGCTATTGATAAAAGAATTGGAACACTTGCTATAACTGACTATGATACTATTGAAGGAATTAAAAAAGTTAATAGGAATGAAGATATAATTGTAGATAGTGGAATAGAAATTATTAATGGCATTGAATTATCTGCAAAAACTGATAAAGGAAGAATGCATATTTTAGGTTATGGTATTGATCTAAATAATAAAGCACTAAATAAAAAAATGATAGATTTAAGAGACAATAGTATTAATTCAGTATTATCGATAATGGAACAAATAAAAAGAGATTATGGAATTAGATTTGGTTATGATGATATAAAAGAATTAGTCAATGCTAATCACAATTTAGGTCGTCCAGATTTAGCAAAACTTTGTGTTAAATATGGATACGCAACTACATCTCAAGATGCTTTTGATAAGTATTTGATAGATGCACATAATAAAACAAGACAAACAAGTAAAGGATTACAATATCAAGAATGTTTAGAACTAATAACAAATAGTGGTGGCATTCCAGTTCTAGCACACCCAAAGTCATTAGAATTATCAGAAAAGGAATTTTTAATCTTATTAAAAGAAATGATTAGTTGTGGACTAAAAGGCATTGAAGTATATCATTCAAGTCATTCAAAAGAAGAAATGGATTATTATTTAGAAATAGCAAATCAATATGGTTTATTAATAAGTGGTGGTAGTGATTTTCATGGAAAATCTGTTCAACCAGATATTGAATTAGGTACAGGTAAAGACAAAAATATTAAAATAAAAAAATTATCATTACTTGATAAATTACATAAATAATATTTCAAAAAATAAAAATATATGGTATTATTATTTTAGTGATTAGTTGTTTATCAACTATTCCTAAGGTTTCGGATATACTATTTGTACGTACCATTATGAAGTAATAATAGATAGAAATATCTATTTTTTTATATATTTCTAATTCTATCTAATATATTAATCCCCATTATTAATATTTTTCAAGATATGATATAATACTACTAATAAAAGTAATTTATAGAAAGGATATAAAGAATGAAAAATAAAAAAATTACTATAATTTCAATAATGTTATTATGTTTCGTAACAATTGGTTGCAGTAAACAAAAACAAACTTTTTATAAAAATCAACTAAACATTATTTCAGATAGTGAAAATGATTATGTAATAGCATTAACCAATACGATGAGTGAAACAAATCAATACTCTATGTATAAAATAAAAGAGTATAATGAATATGAAAAATTATACAATCTGCCTACTTCAAGCAATCTAGCAATAGAAAATCATCATATCTTATGGGATAACGATAAATTTTATTTAATACATTATGATATTACAGCATATGATGTCGATACAGGCAAAGAATTATATCAATCAAATGATAAAATTACCAAAACAGATGATGATGAACTTTGTAGCACCAATACTAATATGAAAAAAATTTACGGAAAAGACAATAAGTATATTTATTATAATTATTATTGCGTAAATAATAAAAAAGAATATTATGCGAGAATAACACCCGATTTAAAGAAAATTGAAAGGATAGAAAAAAGTGATATCCCAATAATTTTATTGACTAGCTAAAAAATAGAAAACTTTTATATAAAATAAGAACAAATATAATTCCTCGGATTATTCCGAGGTTTTTCTTTACAAAAAAATCCCCGTATGTTACAATATAGCCAACTAAAAGGAGGAATCCTATGGAACCATTTGCCTTTGGCTTTGAAATAAATCCTGAAGATCTTGAAATAGTATCTTTTCTCGTAGATGAACTATTTGATATTACCAGTAAAATTATGACAACATATCGAAGATTAGCTACCTTAGAAATAAATAAACATAACAATACCCCTGACTATCCCCAAACATTATCTTATTTAAAGAGAATTACCTCTATGGAAAACACAATATATCAAAAAATGGATTCCATCATAGCTATAACTATAAAAACTTATATAGATTCAAATACTAAATTTAATACCAATATAAAAGAAACTACAAAAGATCTAATAGAAAGTACCTCATCAAACTTAATTTCAAAAAGAGTAATCTTTTCCCTTAATGAAATTATTAAACAATCCAGTATTCTCACAGACATTATAACCACATCTTCTAAAGAAAGTCTAACTGAAGATTATCTGGAAGAATTAAATAACAATAATACTCTTCATTTAACTATCGAAAAAGACTATTTAATAGCTACGTTATATTATTTAGAAGAATGTATCAAAAATAAAGATCATCAATCAATAAGAAAAGATTTAATAAAAGTCAAATATAATTTATTATTTGTAAACAGAACCCTCACTAAAGAAGCAATAAGTTATAACTTTAACTTTGATGAATTAAATATCACTTCCAAAACCTATGCTGACTATATGTGTCTATCTGAAGAAGAATACAATCGCCGAAAAGATATTATTGCTTCAAACAACTTTGATAAAGAGTACCCATATCTTCTTTTGACAACAGACATTGAATACAATGATAAAACTAACTATCTACTATCATTAATAAGTCAATGTCAAATAAAATCATCTATCCTCTTAATGCGCAATGATTTAAAAGAAGGTTATTACAACACATTAATTGAAACATTTACAAATGAAGAATATCTTAAACTATGTCCTAATAGCCACATCTCTGAAGCCCTTTTATTAAATTGTTTTAAAGAACATCACAATTCTTTAAATAAAATCCGCATTTATTCACTTATTCCCCCAAAAAAACTATAAGCTTAAATGAAATGCCCCATAAGGCAGACATTTATAAATACTTATAGTTTTTTCTATCCAAAAGTAACCCGTAATCCCGAATCGCCAATCTTCTTATACAATACAAAATAATCATCCTCATACAATAATTTATAATCACTATTACTCTTAAGAACCTGATACAAAGAATTTTCCTTATAAACAAGTATATGAGTTATTCCATAAAAATCAAATTTTTCTTGATAATTATTCATAATAAAGTGATAATCATCTAAAATATCATAATCAAATCCACTAAATTCCTTTGTATATAAATCCGCTCTAGAATCAATAAACACAGGAATATCATTATATAAAAGATAACTACCAAAATTATAATCATTAAATATTCGCATTTTACTAATATCCTCATTTTCCTTAAGATATTTAACAGCTTCTACTGGATAAAAATCTTCTTCTACATAATTATCTCTTAAATGAAAATATAAACCCACTCCTGTAATTATAATCACTAAAGCAAAACTAATTATTACAATTTTTCTCTTATAAAAGAATGGCAATAGCAACTTATCTACATCAAAATTATAATCATTCAAAAACATTGCAAATACTCTTCCAAAACAAATAGTTCCTATTAAAGACAACAAAGATAAATGTCTAATCGAAACAATTGACATCAAAACCAATCCCGCTATCATAAAAAAGTCTCTCAATTTAACCTTAGATATCAAAGCTAAAAATATTGTTTCCCCGGCAATAATAATTGTAAAAGGACTCTCTTTCCAACTAATCATATGATGTTCTTGAATATAACTTTGTGAGTTTCCCATCATAGTTTTTATTAAATAAGTAAATGGTGTATCTCCAATCGGAGTAATAAATCCAGTTAACAAACTAAAAATCATTATAATAAATAGATATTTAATATTCTTATTTCTTTCAAAAACAAACTTGGTGTTAATAAAGTTATAAAACTTATTATCTTTTTTAAACCTAATCTTACTCCAAATAAAACTAATTATATATTCAGCCAAATAGGGTAGGTAGATAATAAAATAAAAAGGCCAAACTGCAACGTGAATATTACATAAAAGCAATGAAATTATAAATAAACCAACAACATCACTCTTTTTCTTATTTTTAAGAAAATCTTCAATAAAATAAATTTCTAAAGCAAAAAGCAGAAAACTAACTAACTGTGCTCTAGCAGTGACAAAACCACTAATAGCCAAAGAACAAATAAAAGTTGCAAATGCTGCTACAACAGTCTTTTCACATATCTTTTTATTAACCTTAAACACAATTATTAAAAGTACTCCAAATATTCCTATCGAAGATAAATATAATCCTCTTAACCCCCCAATTTTGTATATAACATAAATAAATACATCATATAACCAATGAGGATAAGTATACTTAAGTCCCGTATGAAAAGAAAAGTGATCCATCATATCGATTCCATTATTAAGAATAAACTTTCCAATTTTTATTGTATAAAAAGTATCATTTTGTAAAGACTTATTAACTAGTCCTATAGCAAAAATACATATCCATATCAAAAATAATAAAGAAAATCTTTTTCCATATTTTTTCATTTTATCTAAAGAAATATTTTTATCTTCCTTTAAATTAACCTGATTATCTATCATCAATTTCTTATCATTTGTTTTCTTTTTTCTTTTTCCCATACTCCTATCACCACTCTAAATATACCATAACTCTCTCATCTTGGCAATTTTACTTTACTTATTTCTTACAAAAGATCTAAAATTTTGTTCTAGGAAGTATAAAATGAGTAACCACCATCAACAAAAATTCAATTGAAAGTTACTCATTTTATTTAAATAACAATAATCTTTAATTACTCTATTACTAGGTATTACCAAGAGATTTTTTTGCATAATAAATATGTTGAATAGTAACATATAAAATATTAATCAAACTAGCAATAACAAACCCCCATATTCCCATAAATATTGGTAATATCAATAACAAAATATTCTTAATAATAGCTCCTACCAAAGTTCCCATCATAGCATTCTTAGCTCTATCAACTGCCTGTAAATATGAAGTTAAAGGTCCCTGTATATAATGTAATAAGAAAAATGGTGCTACAATTCTAATATAATTAACCCCTTTACTCGTATTATATATAAACTTAAGAAGTGTTCCTGGTAAAATCATAAATATTATAGTAAAAAAACATCCAATTCCTAAAGAAATCCATATTGCTTGTTTCAATTTGTTTTTCGTATACCTAAAATGTCCCCTTGAATAACTACTAGAAATTACTGGCAATAATGAAGTTGATATTGCCATTGTAAAAAATGACGGTATTAATAAAAGGGGAAAAACATATCCCGTAATAACCCCATATTCCATTACTATATAACTATTTTGATATCCCCCTTTAGTAAGTATATAAGTAAGAATAATAGGTTCTAAGAAGTAAGAAATAGATCCAATTAACCTACTTCCTGTAGAAGATAAAGAAACATTTAAAACATCCTTAAGAATATTCTTATCCATCTTTAAATCACTTAAGCAAATCTTCTTATTAGGAATAAATAAAATTAAAGAAATAATCGAAGTTCCCTCACTAATTATATTAATAAGTACCACTCCCAGAGCAGCCACCCCTATCCCATAAACCATTAACTTAGGAATAAGAAAAATAATAAATATAAGTCTCACTAATTGTTCAATAACATTTGAAATAACATAAGGCATCATATTTTCCTTACCATAAAAATATCCTTTTAAAATACCAGAAATGCATATAAAAGGTAAAGTAAAACTAATTCCCATAATAGGATAATATGTTAATTTATTATTTAATAATTTCAAAGAAATAACAGGCGTTAATATAATTAACAAAAACATCAAAAAAATATTATAAATAACACTAACGGGTACAAGTGATAAAACCGTTCTCTTTCCATTTTTTCCTTCAGCTACAACCTTACTAATTGAAGTAGATAAAGACATCGTCGACAAAGTAATAAACAGATTAAAAGTAGGTAGTATCATCATATAAAGGCCAATTCCATCATCTCCAATACTCCTAGTTAAAAATATCTTAATAACCATTGCCAGTATCTTAGTAATACATCCCCCAATAATCAATATGATTGTTGATTTAATAAATTTATTTTTCATAATAAATTATATGTTTTTAGTTAATAATTATTTTTATTGTGGTATAATTAATTAAAAGGAAAGTGATATATATGTACCATTTTATAGGAATTAAAGGTGCTGGTATGAGTTCTCTAGCAGTTATTATGAAAGAATTAGGATACGAAGTAAAGGGAAGTGATCTAGATAAACATTTCTTTACCGAATCAGAATTAATAAAAAATAATATAAATTTTACGCCATATAACGAAAATAATATAACTAAAGATCTAATAATCATAAAAGGTGCCTCTATAACTGATGATAACGTCGAATTAATAAAAGCCAAGGAATTAAACCTTCAAATTTTAGAATACAACGAAATGGTTGGAATTTTAACAAGAAAATTTAAAACCATCTGTATTGCTGGTTGCCACGGAAAAACTACTACTACTGCTATGATAGCTCATGTCTTAAACTCTATTATTGGTATTAATTACCTAATTGGTGATGGTACCGGTTATGCCAAAAAAGAAAATACTATTTTTGCTCTAGAAAGTTGCGAATATAAACGTCACTTTCTAGCATATTTACCATACTATGCCATAATTTTAAACATTGATCTAGACCACGTTGATTATTATAAAGATATTAATGATATTATTAATGCCTACGAAGAATTTGCAAACAAATCAACCAAAATGATAATTGCTTGTGGTGATGATCCATATGTTAACAAAATGCATCTAACAAAACCAATAATCTATTTTGGATTAAACGATAACAATAATATAAGAGCCACTAACATAAATTATACCGAAGAAGGCACAACCTTTGATGTTACAATAGATAATAACCTTTATGGGCACTTTGATATTCCTATTTATGCTCACCATCAATTATTAGATGCTCTAGCAGTAATAACCCTTTGTATCTGTGAAAACATTGCCGCTCAAACTGTTGAAAAATACTTTAAAACATTTACCAATGCTAAAAGACGATTTACTCAAACTATTGCTTCTGACAGTATTATCATTGATGACTATGCTCACCATCCTAACGAAGTAAAAGCAACTCTTGATGCTGTTAAACAGAAATATCCTAATAAAAAAATTGTCGCCATTTTTCAACCTCACACTTTCAGTAGAACGAAAGCTTTTGCTAAAGATTTAGCCAAAATACTAAAAAACACTTATAAATCTTACATTATGGATATTCATCCCGCAAGAGAACGTCAAGAAGACTATCAAGGAATTACTAAAGACATAATTATAAACAATACCCCAAATGCATACCCAATTACTATAAATGATGCCGAGATTCTAAATGAAATAGACAATGCAGTTTTTGTCTTTATGTCACCCAATGATATTTCTAAATTAGAGCAAGATCTAATTAAACTAAAACAACAAAAACATAACTAAACAATATATTGAAATTCCTCTAATCTTCCTAGAATATTTAGTACCATCCCTCTAATTTCTAAAAAAAAATAAAAAAAGTTTTACTAAAAAAAAGTAAAACTCTTTTCTTTTTACGAACAATATTAATGAGGAGGTGAGAAGGTGACAAAAAAATATACCGTATTACAAGAAGGTATAAAAGAGTGTGGTAGTGCCTGTCTTTTGTCCATCATTAAGTATTATGGAGGAAATATTTCTAAAGAACGTTTATTAGAACTAACAAGCACCACTAAAGAAGGTACAACATTTTATAATTTATCTCTAGCAGCCAAAGAAATTGGCTTAACTTCCAAAGGATATAAAATAGATAACATTACATCATTATCCCCAGATATAACTCCCTTCATTAGTCAAATAGTAATTAATAATTATTATCACTTTGTTGTAGTATACAAAATAAAGAATAATAAAATTACTATAATGGATCCAGCTAAAGGAATGGTATCTATGTCTATTAATGAATTTAATACTCTATTTACAGGAAATATCCTCTTACTAGAACCATATAAAAAATTGCCAACTTATAGTGAAAATAATTATCTTCTTAATGTTATAGTTAATACTATCAAAAATAATAAAAAAATAATAATTAAATTGATTCTTCTTACTTTAATAGCAACTATTTTTACATGTATATATAGTTATCACTTTAAAGTAATAATTGATAAAATTATCTATACCAACAAACTAAATCTAGTAATTGTTTTAATAATTTTTATCTTCATTTTATTCATTAAAGAAGTTAGTGAATTTTTAAGAAATAATCTCTTACTATATTTAAATCAAAAAATAGATTTATCCATTATAACTACCACAATTAACAAAATAGTCTCCCTTCCATATAGTTATTACAAAAATAAGTCGACAGGAGAAGTAATCTCACGTATTAATGATTTATTCTATATAAAGAATGTTATTTCTAAAATAATAATAACTATCTTTCTAGATAGCATTCTAGCAATTTTTACCTTAATAATTCTCTTTATCATTAATAAAGAATTAACTTATATTGTATTATTACTAGCATTCATCTACCTCTTAATTTTCTTGACTTACAAAAATAGTATTAAAAGATATACTGATACTATTCAAGAAAGTGGTGCCAAGGTAAATTCATTCTTAACTGAAACCATAAGTAGTTATGAAACTATAAAGGGTTTAAATCTAGAGTCTAATTTTACCAAGAAAATTAATTATAAATACCTAAATTATATTAATGATAATTTATCATTATCAAAGTTATCAATATCTGAAGAATTTCTAAAAAACATAGTAAGTAGTCTTTTAATATTATTTATAACTTATTTAGGAACAACTTATATAATGGATAAATCATTCACTATTGGTAGTATACTTACCTATAATACATTGTTATCTTACTTTATAAATCCTCTTAGCCAAGTTTTTGATTTTTACCAAGAATTCTTTTATGCCAAAAACAGTATAAAAAGAATTAATACAATTTTAAATTATAAATATGATGAGCTAGACAAGCTAAGTAATTTAAATGTTTATGGCACTATAAAAATAAACAATTTATCATTTAGTTATAATCAAAAACATATGGTCTTTAAGAATTTATCGTTAGAAATAAAAAAAACTGAAAAAGTCTTGATATTAGGTCCTTCTGGTAGTGGAAAATCATCCCTATTAAAGATATTATTTAAATATTATCCTGTGTCAAGAGACAAAGTATATCTTAATAATTATGATATAAATGATTTAACTATAAAAGATATTAGAACAAAATTTACTTATTTATCACAAAATGAATTATTATATACAGATACTATTAGAAATAATATAACTTTATCAAGAAACATCTCTGAAGAAGAATTTTTAAAAGTTTGTAAAATAACATATGTAGACGATTTAGTTAAAGATAATTTACTCTCATATAATTATCCCTTAGAGGAAAATGGTGTAAATTTATCTGGTGGACAAAGACAACGTATTATTTTAGCTAGGGCCTTATTAAAAGAATCTTCATATATCTTAATAGATGAAGGTCTAAATGAAATAGACATAAACCTTGAAAGGAAAATTTTAAAAAACATCTTTGACAACTATCAACATAAAACTATTATCATTATTTCCCATCGACTAGACAATATGGATTTATATACTAAAGTTATCAACCTAAGTAAAAGGAGTATCTTAACCTATAATGAATGACATTCTCGATATAGAAATAATTTTAAAAAGGAATAAATATCCTAAAATATATAATATTAGTTTAATTATTCTAATAATAATTATTATCTTCCTGTATGTTATTTTTACCTATAAATATCAATCATATTACTTAACAGAAGGAAAGTATAAAGATAATGAATTAATAGTTGTAACAAAATCTAACTATTTAAAATATTTTATAAATAATAACACCTTATTACTTAATAATCAAGAATATCGGTATCAAGTAAATCATATTGATGATCATACATATCTCGATGAATCTGGTAACAGTTATACTTATATTTATTTAAATATTTTCAATCTAAAAAGTATTAATAACAATGTTTATGAAATAAAAATAGTCAAAGAAAATAAAACTCTAGTTAAATATTTAAAAGAATATCTGTAAAGGAGAAATTAATGGAATTAAATGAAAAACAAATGACTGAAGTCCCCGGTGGCGTATCTTGGCGTTTAGTTAGCGGTATTGCCTCAGCAATAGTATTTTTAATCGGTTTGTTTAGCGGTTATACCAATCCAAGTCGCTGTCGTAATTAAAGAAAGGAAGTAAAAATATGGAACTAAAGCAAAAACAAATGACTGAAATAACTGGCGGAGCCATCACATCTTCTTGGATTAACGCCATATCAAAAGCTATAAATACAGTTTATAATTTAGGAAAATATGTTGGCAGTGCCATAAGAAGATTCGTAACCAAAACATATTGTCCCGTAAAATAAAAAGAAAAAAAGTTCATTGAACTTTTTTTCTTTAATCATTTAGCATACTTTTACTTGAAAAAAAACCATTAATTTGTTAAAATTAAATAAAGTAGGGAACGGTTATGAGGGAAAAAAATATAATTATTAAAACAATTGAATTATTAACAACTATTATAATTTATTATCTAGTAGGTAAACAAAGCATTTTTTATTATGTCTTATCATTAAGCCTATATAATGTTTTCATTTCATTCTTCAAAAGTATAACCATTAAGGATAATCTTGAAAATATTTCTAATAACAAGAGTAAAATAAAACTCTTAAAATTATCTATGTTAACTATTAGTGTAATTTCATTTTTCTTCCTGCTACTAGGACTTATTCTGAGTGACATTGCCTCTAACGCTCTAAAATTAGAAGACTTATTTATTATCTTTCTTCTAATGGGATTAACCATAACAATTGAACCAACTTTAAATATTCTTACAGATTATTTAGAAACAAATAAATATAAAAATCCAAGCCTTATTCTAAATACCTACTATATAATTGATTCGTTTCTCCTTATAATAATTACAACATTAAGCTTTAGAATCTTTCATTTAAAAAACACTCTTGCCATTTCTCTTCTATATTTATCAAAAATAATAAGCTTTCTAATAATCTTAATAATCATATATGAAATAATCAAATTACAATCAAAAAAGAACCTTCAAGATAAGAAAACTCTTAAAGTAAACTATCACGAAGAAATTAAAAAAGTATTGACAAATTGTTACCCCACAAGTATCATTAATATAGTAAAAAATAGTTACTACTATATATCAATTATTCTCCTATATTTAATCTTAACTACAAGATATGGCTATGCTATTCCTCAAATAGATAATGACATAACCTTTATCTACTTCTATGGATTAACAATTATTAATTACCTCATATTTATCCTGGAATATATTACTAAAAAATACCATAAAGTAGGGAATGTTTTTGATAAAATATATCTATCAATTCGTATAACCTTACCACTATCAATAATATTCAGTATTATTTCTCCCTTAATATGTAATGTTATATTTTATGATTCAAGTAAATCAATCTATTTACTAATATTAAATTTTTTAGCAATTTTTATATCCCTATACGATATAACCTTCAAAAGTATTCAAAATAAAAAAATAATTCTTATAAGTCTAATAACAGGTCTAATCTTTAAATTAATCTTAACGATCCCACTTATAAATTCCTTTTATCGAATGGGATATAGCCTAATGTATGGAGATATTTTAAGTACCATAATTGCTATGCTTTTATCTATAATAATAAATCATATCTATCTAACAAATAAGTATCAAAAAGAAAAGAATTATTTAGAAAAGATTTTAACAATTTTATACGAAAATATTATCTTATGCATTATCTTAATACTTGTAGAATTTATAATTCCAATCAAACAAGCTAGTTATTTAAAATCACTATTATTAATAGGAGTATACCTACTAATATGTTATATAATTTTCAAACTAAAGAATCAGAAAAGAGGTTAAAAATGGAAAAAGTATATATTTTTGGTCATCGCAATCCCGATACCGATAGTGTAACTGCAGCAATCTCCTTATCATATTTAAAAAAGAAACAAGGAATAAATGCTATTCCTGTAATTCTAAGTTCAATAACCAAAGAAACATCTTATGCCCTAAAGTATTTTAAAGTAAAAGAGCCATTATTCCTAAACGATGTTAAATTAAAAGTAAAAGATCTAGATTATTCTAAAGGATATATGGCTGAAACAAATATTTCAATTTACGAAGCCTACAAAAAAATGACAGAAGAACAAATAAGTAAAATTCCTATTGTTGACAAAAACAAAAAAATTCTAGGAATTGTCAGTATGACAGATATCGCCAAAGAGAGTTTAAATGGTAACTATTCAAAAATTAACACCTCATATAAAAATATCTTAACTGCTATCGATGGAACAAAAGTTTTAAAATATGACAATATAATAAAAGGAAATTTAATTGTACCTGGATATCGTTCAACAACCTTTATTAACGAAATTCCTCTAAAAAATAATGATATTTTAATAACAAGTAATCGTTACAGTATTATTGAATATGCCATTAAATGCCAAGTAAAACTAATTATTGTAACCAATAACCAAGATTTAAAAGAAGAACAAATTCTTCTCGCTAAAGAAAATAAAGTAAATATTATCAAGACCAATTATAGTGATCTAGAAACCATAAAAAAGTTTAACTTCTGTAATAATGTTGAAACAATTATTAATACTACTAAAGTACATATTGTAAATGAAAATGAAGATCTAAGTAACTTTATTTCTTCTGCAGAAAAAACTAAATATACATATTATCCAATTGTTGACAATAATGAAAAATGTCTAGGAATCATCAAATTTGCTAACGTTGGATATCGCAATAAAAAGAAAGTAATTCTAGTAGATCATAATTCCTATGAGCAATCAGCTATAGGCCTTGAAGAAGCCGATATTATAGAAATAATAGATCACCATAATATCTCAAATATAGGTACCACTCATCCAATTAACTTTAGAAATATGCCAGTAGGAAGTACCAATACCATTATCTACCTAATGTACCGTGAAAACAATATTAAAATACCTAAACAAATTGCCGGATTAATGTTATCGGGAATATTATCAGATACTCTAATTTTAAATTCCCCAACAACAACCCTTATAGATAAAGATGCCGTTAACAATTTAGCTAGATTAGCCGAAGTTGACTACAAAAAATATGGTTTTGATATGATCGCATATGGTACCAAGTTAACTGGTAAAACTAAAGAAGAAATTTTATACACCGACTTTAAAAAATATCCAACAGAACAAGGACTTATAGGATTAGGGCAAATTTATACTACTAATATCGAAGAAATAGACTCTGAAAAAGAATCCTATATAGAAATGCTAGATAATATCTCCACACATAATGAATATAAATTTATTGCTTTATTTGTAACAGATATCATTAAAAACGGTACCTACGTCTACTATAGTAAGCAAGCCAAAGAAATCTTAGAACAATCATTTAACAAAGAATTTTATCAAGGTATATATCTAGAAGGAATTCTCTCAAGAAAAATGCAAATATTACCTACTATTTTAGATATAATGAATTAATTCCAATTATTTGGAGTTTTTTTCATTAAATAAGAATAAATCATTGAAAAATATCTCATCTTTGGGTATAATTACTAAAGAAAGAGGTGTAATATGATAGTATTATCAGTAAATGCAGGAAGTTCATCATTAAAATTCCAAGCTTTTGATATGCCAGAAGAAAAAGTTTTAATCTCTGGTGTATTTGAAAGAATTGGCATAAAAGATAGCTTCTATACAATAAAATTAAATGGAGAAAAAATAAAGAAAGAAGCCGACCTAAAAAATCACGAAGTTGCTTTCCAAATATTAATGGAAGAATTAATTGAAAATAAAATAGTCTCATCTTTAGATGAAATAAAAGCCATTGGTCACCGTATCGTTCAAGGAGGTTCTTACTTTGATAGAACAGAAGAAATGACTGACGAAAATATCAAAAAAGTAAGAGAATTATCAACCTTAGCTCCACTACACAACCCTGCTGCCGTAAAAGGTATTAAAGCCGCAAAAGTTGTTGTACCTAATGCGTTACAAACAGGAGTATTTGATACAGCCTTTCATCAAACCATTGAAGAAGAAAATTATCTATATCCCGTACCATATGAATGGTGTGAAAAGTATCAAATAAGAAAATATGGTGCCCACGGAACCAGTCACAAATATGTTTCTACCAGAATGAATGAAATTCTTGGTAGATATAACACTAAATTAATTACTTGTCATATTGGTAATGGTGCAAGTATTTCTGCTATCAATGAGGGCATATGTGTAAATACTTCTATGGGACTTACCCCTAACGCTGGACTAATGATGGGTTCACGTTGTGGAGATATGGATGCTACCATAATAACTTATATGATGCACGAGTTAGAATGTACTCCTGAAGAAATGGATGATATATTAAATAAACAGAGTGGTTTGTTAGGTATCAGTGGAATAAGTAGTGACTCTAGAGATATCGAAGATGGCATGAAAATTGGCAATCCAAGATGTATCCTAGCTCAAAAAATGTTCACTAATCGTATAATTGATCACATTGCCAAGTATTATGTTGAACTAGGTGGATGCGATGCCATAGTATTCACTGCCGGTATTGGGGAAAATTCAATTCACACCAGAAGAGAAGTAATTGATGGTCTAGCAGTACTAGGTATTAAGATTGATGAAGAAGCAAACGATTGTCGTGGAGTAGAAAAACTAATTACTACTGAAGATTCAACTATTCCTTGTTATGTTATCCCAACCAACGAAGAATTAATGATAGCAAGAGATACATATATGTTATATCAAGAAAAAGAAAAAGAAAAAGAATTAATTCAAAATGAAATTATTTAAAGATATTTTAAAACAAATAAAAAAATACCAAAACATCGTTATTGCTAGACACATCGGAGCAGATCCTGATGCTCTAGGAAGTCAATTCGCTCTAAAAGAATTAATAAAAACTAACTTCAAAGATAAAAACGTATATGCCGTAGGCGCAATCGCTTCACGCTTTAGATTTATGGGAAATTTAGAAAAAATAGATGATCTAGATCCTAAAGAAACCCTTCTAATAGTTCTAGATACCCCTGATAAAAAAAGAATTGAAGATATAAAAGATGTAACCAATTTTGCATATGTAATCAAAATAGATCATCATCCATTCGTAGAAAAATATGCCGATCTTGAATATATTGAAGATACTGCTAGTAGTGCTAGCCAACTAATCTTTAAATTTGCTCTAGATAATAAATTAAAACTAACCAAAAAAATTGCTGAGAATATTTATATAGGTATCGTAGGAGATACAGACAGATTTCTTCACGACTATACTACTAACGAAACAATTCGTTTAGTAAGCAAACTCTTAGATATGACTAATATAGAATTTACTAAATTATATGAACCATTATATTCAAGACCAATCTCTGAAATAAAGTTTCAAGGATACATTTATCAAAATCTTATTTTAACCGAAAACAATGTTGCATACATTAAACTAACTGAAGATATAATGAAAAAATATCAAGTAGATTCAGCCACAGCAGGTAATATGATAAATGATTTAAAGTTTGTTAAAGAAATACTTATCTGGGTTTTCTTCTCTGAAGATACTAAAATGAAAATAATTAAAGCTAATATTCGTTCTAGAGGACCTATAATAAATGAAGTAGCAAGCAACTATGGTGGGGGAGGCCATCCATACGCTTCAGGAGCAAGATTAACAAGTTGGGAAGATGCCGAATCACTCCTAAAAGAATTAGACGAAGTAGCCAAAGAATACCACAACAAAGACTGATAGAAAGGATGATTTTATGAATATATATATCCAAATTTTATTAGAAGGACTAATCATCTTCATACTCGTTTTCTTTCTAAATTACTTTCTATTTGTAAGAAAAAATAAAAAACTAAAAAAAGATGAAATGCCACTAGAGTTAATTTATTTATCAGGAATTTACGCAATAGATCCCAAAAAAATAAATTTCAGAGCCTTTCAATATACCTATAGTATCATCAATTCCTTTATTATTACCACTACTTATTTACTAGTAGTATATCTAATAAAAAGGATGATATTTAAAGTAATTATTGGTATTGTTATCTTAATACTTCTAATAATTATTTGTTACGGATTATTAGGAAGATACTACCTATATAAAGAAACAAAATTAAACTCTAAAAAAAATAATAAAAAAGCATAAAAAAGTGCTTTTTTTATTATTTTAGCATATCTTAAAGTGAGGAGTGATATAATGGCATACAAAGAGATAGTTACCAAAGCCGTCATTGGAAAAGGAAAGAAAAAATATCGTAATTCCTATCAAATAACCGTAGAACAAGTTCCTACCACCATCTTAGGTTGCTGGATCATTAACCATAATTTTTCTGCTAGGGAAGATAATGGAAAAATTCTAATAAATGGTAGTTTTGATGCAAATATCTGGTATTCATATGATTCAGATACAAAAACCGCTGTTATAACAAAAAAAATAACCTATACTGAAGAAGAAAAAATGTCAACTTCTAACAAAGATATCGTTAACAAAGATATAATTGTAAGAAGTTTAAAACAACCAACTTGCATCTCAGCAAAATCTGATGGTACCAATATTAATCTAGAAATAGAAAAAGAACTTGGACTTGAAATAATCGGTGACACTAAAGTAAAAATTTCATCCGTTGATGAAGAAGAAACTTGGGATAACTTAGATAGCGAAGAAGATAAAAGCATCGATAAAATTAATGAAAATTATATCAATGAAGAGATCATAAAATAATCTCTTTTTTCCTTGACTAAATATCTTCGTATCTAGTATAATTAATATACTAGGGAGCGATTATATGGAAGTAAATGAAATCATGACATATCCACAATTTTTAATAAACCTCTTAGAAAAAAACAGTGAAATACCTAGAACAATCTATCAAAAAGATTTAAAAGTAAACTTCTATTTAACCCTCCTAACGCTAAGTGGAAGTATCTATGATAAAAAAATTTATCAAGAAGAACAAGAAATCATTGATGATTTTCTAAGGAAAGTAAACAACCTAAAAATAAAAATTCAATTAAAATCAAAAGAAGAACACATAGATACACTGCTTAACAGTATTCTATCAATATATCAAGAAAAATCCGATACCATAAATAAATATAATAAAGATAATTTAGATATAAATAATATTTTAAAATCAAAAAATAAAGAAGAAATAACTAATTTAATAGACAAATTTACTAAATTAAAAATGCATAAAAACGACTTAGCACCTGAATATAACCAAAAAAGGGAAGAAATAGCAAATACCATTCTTCATAACCCATACTATCTTGAAGAAGAATACCTATATATCTTAACTACCGAAAAAACAATCAAAATTCCTATTACTGAATTTTATGAAATTTTTGATTATCTTTTAGATATAAAATACTATCCAAATCTCTTTAACAAAAAAGAAATAAATACTAGCCATTTAAATACCATTGCTTCATTAATAAAATTCTATCTCTTACAAGAAGAAAATAACCCTAATGAAGATAGTATTTATATCTCATTAATCCTAACATATTTAATAAATACTGATATGAATAATTTTATAAAATATATAAATACCAGTAAATTTAAAATAGATAACATAAAGATAACTGAATTATATCTCTTAGCAGCTATTTCCCCAAAAGAAGAAACTGCCTCCTTAGCAAAATGGAACAAAGTAACCATACCGAATGATTATCTCTTTGACAAAATAAAAGAAATAACCAAAAAAGGAACGTATTATTTTAAAGATGATCATCTAATATTAGAGAATATTATTAACAATACCAGTGACTTTAAAATAAGTATTAATACTAAAGATATGATAACTATCCTAAAATCAATTTTATTAGAATTAACCGAAGAAAAAGCCCAAATTAAATCAAAATAAGTGCTTTTTCTTTTTCTATAACTAGACAACTAGTTAATTTACGTGATATAATTAAAATACAATCCAGGAGGTAATATGAATAACGAATTAGAACAAGTAGAGGGCATTGGCCCAAAAACAATTGAACTATTAGCTAAATTAAGAATATATACCATTGAAGATCTAATAAGCCATTATCCGTTTAGATATGAAGTCTTAAAAAAAAGTAACCTTGCAGAAATGAAAGATGGCGACAAAATAGTAATAGATGGAGTAATTGAAGGACAACCTACTATAATCTATCTAACACCAAAATTAAAAAAAATAATCTTCAGAATAAGCACAACTCAGAGTATTTTAAATGTTACCATTTATAATAAAGTATATCTAATGGAAAATTTAAAAATGGGTAATTACGTAACAATTATTGGCAAATATGACAAACTAAGAAATTCTGTTATTGCTACCGATGTTCGCTTAGAAAGACTACCAATAATTCCTAAAATAGAAAGTATCTACTATACAACTAATGGCTTATCTAGAAAGAGTATATCTAAATTTATAACCTCCCTAATAATGAACGGTTATAAACCAACAGAGAAATTACCCCAATACATAATTGAAAAATATAATTTCTTAAACAAATATGAAGCTATCTCTGAAATACATAACCCTACTGATGTTACCAATCTCAAAAAAGCTAGGCAAAGATTAAAATATGAAGAATTATTTATCTATTTACTAAAGATAAATTACTTAAAAAACAAAATATCCCAAGATACTTTATCAATAATCAGAAACATAAATAAAGAAAAAATAACTGCCTTAGTTAATTCACTACCATATGAACTAACTATTGATCAGAAGACTTCTCTAGAAGAAATCCTATCAGATATGTCTAGTCCAAAAAGAATGAATCGATTATTACAAGGGGATGTCGGTAGTGGAAAAACCATTATTGCTTTAATATCAGCTTATGCTAATTACTTAACAAACTATCAAACAGCTATAATGGTACCAACTGAATTACTTGCTACCCAACACTATCAAGAGGCTAAAAAACTATTTAAAAACTACCCAATAAATATTCAACTACTAACCTCATCAACTTCCAAAAAAGAAAAAGACAGTATTTATAATAATCTAGAAAATGGTAAAATAGATCTAATTATTGGGACTCATAGTTTAATTCAAGAAAGTGTCAAATATCATAATCTTGGTTTAGTAATAACGGATGAACAACATCGTTTCGGAGTAAATCAACGTACCATTTTTAAAAATAAAGGAATCGCTCCTGATGTCTTATCTATGAGTGCTACACCTATTCCAAGAACTTATGCCCTAACTATTTATGGAGATATGGAAATATCTAATATCAAAACAAAACCATCAGGAAGAAAACCAGTTATAACATACTTTAAAAAAGAAAAAGATATTCTAACAGTTCTAGAACTAATGAAAAAAGAATTAGACAATCATCATCAAATATACGTCATAGCTCCAATGATTGATAGTGACAGTGATGAAAAAGAAAATATTACTGATTTAGAAGAAAAAATGAACAAAGCCTTTGGCAAAATTTGTAAAATAAAATCCATTCACGGAAAACTAGAAGCCACCGAAAAAAACAAAATAATGAAAGAATACGAAGAAGGCAAAATAGATATTTTAATTTCCACTACCGTAATAGAAGTCGGAGTAAATGTTCCTAATGCCAGTATGATAGTAATTTTTGACGCTAACTTCTTTGGCCTATCTACTATTCATCAATTAAGAGGTCGTGTCGGCCGTAGCAATATCCAAAGTTACTGTATCCTTATCGCCAAAGAATATCAAGAAAGATTAAAATTCTTAGAAAACTGTTCAGACGGCTTTGAAATAAGTGAATATGACTTCAAAAATCGTGGAGAAGGAGACCTATTTGGCATTAGACAAAGTGGCGAAGCCGGATTAAAACTAGCAAATGTAAAAAAAGACTATCAAATGCTTCTAAGAGTCAAAGAAGACGTTACAGAATTTCTTCCGAAATTTCTTTCCAACAAAGAAGCATATCCAAATATCTATAATGAATTAAAAAAGATTGAAGATACCGATTAAATATCATTTATATAGACTAAATAGTATTTTTACTATATAATTATAATGAAAGGAGGATACAAAATAAAGAAAAAAATTTTATTGTCAACTATCCTAGTTAGTAGTTTACTTCTAGCAACCGGTTGTGAAAACACTAAAACAAATAATGGCGACCCTGAAAAGATAAGTTATACCAATAAATATATTTGTACTAGAACAGAAACATCTAATACAAGTCAAGTTTATTACCTTACCAAAGAAGAAGTTCTAAATGAACCTAACGCTGGAAAACAAGCCGTTGAAATTAGTTTTTCTAGGAGTTATGATTTCAACAAAGCAGGTGATAAATTGTTAGCATATTATGACATAACTACTTATAAATTTCTTGTAGACTACAATATGGAGTCATTAAAAAAATACTATGAAAATGATTGCAAAAACAAAGATCAAAAAACTTATAAAACTTGTGAAGTAAGCCTAAAAGATAAAGTCATCACCGTAGTTTCAGAGGTTGACCTAAATTCTGAAGAAAGCAAAGAATATCTTTCAACCGCTACTTTAGAAACTATCAAAGAAAACTATGCCTCTTCACCATATAAATGCCAATAATTATTAATAAATAAATTAGCTAATTCTAGCTAATTTTTAAATATCTATAAACAAAATAGAAGTAATATCAGCATATTATATATTAGTAATTGAAAAAATAATAGTTTTATTGTATAATTAAAACATAGTGGAGGTATTATATGAATTTAATAAGAAGACACAAGGGGTTAGCAATAGTTGGATGTTTAGCATTAGTATTATTAATAATAATGTTTATCATTTTTGCCAGAATGATATTTACATCTAATAATGGCGAATATGGTAACAGATTAAATGGACTAATAAAGGTTGACAAAAGTATTATTGAAAAAGTTACCAATGACACTAAAAAAATGGATGAAGTAGAAGATATAACTGTAAGGACTCAAGGAAAAATAATATATACTACAATCATTTTTAAAGAAAATGTCAAAAAAGATAAAGCTAAAGAAATAGCCAATAATACATTAAAAGAATACACTGATGAGATAAAAAAAGCATATGACTTTGAATTCTTTATCACTCAAAACATTAAAGTAGAAGAGGGCCAAGAAGATAAATCATACACCGTAGCTGGAGCAAAACACCCAGATATGGATCACATTACATGGACTAAGAATTAGGAGTAAATTATGAAAAAAAATAACAAATTAAATAAAATTATTGTCTTATCCATTATCGGATTAATACTAGTATTATCTCTAGTAATATTTATCCTTAACTATACTAAAGACAGTTCTAGTTTTTCAATATTAGAGAAAACTTGGATCAATAATCACAAAAATAATGTCATTGATATAAGCGTATATAACGATGTTCCTATCTATGGACAAGACGGTGAAGGAATAATCTTCTCATATCTAGAAGAATTTACTAAAAGTTACAATATAGAATTTAATAAAGTTCCATACTTACAAAGCGGAAATACTAATTTATTAGATGTTGCCTTTAAAGTAACAGATTATAATTATCAACTTACTGATAATGATATTCTCTTATCTAAAGATTATTATGTTATCGTTGGAAATGAGAAAAATAGTTTAAATAGTCTTGAAGACTTACAAGATAAAAATATTGGAATATTTGATAATGATATTAGCAATGCCAGATACTTTCTAAGTAATATAAAAAATATTAAATATACTACCTGTAAAGATGAAGAGGAAATTTTCACTAATTTAACTAATAAAGAAGTTGATTATATCATCTTACCAAAAAATTTATACCTAGATGAAATTCTAAAAAGAGATCTAACCATCTCATATCACTTATACGATATTTATAAGAATTATCTTATCACAGTAAATAAAGATAAAACCCTAAGAAGTATTTTAAATAAATTTACTATGATATACCTTAAAGAATATGAAAAAGAGGATTATAAAACTTCCTTTGTTAATACTTTCTTTAAATATAGAAAATTAAGCGAAGCCGAAAAAATGAATTATAACTCATCAAACTATGTCTATGGATATGTTGTAAATATGCCATTTGAAAATACCGTTAATAAAGAATTTGTTGGAACAATTTCTAACTATTTATCAGGCTTTGAAGATCTTGTAAACGTTGACTTTAAAATGGTCGGATATCCCGATGTAAACTCCTTAAAACAAGCTTTCTCACGAGGTGAAGTGGACTTATTATTTAATAACTTTAATATTAACGGAGTAAATGTCGACGTACTAAACACCATTAGTCCATTTAAAGAAGATTATGTAATTTTAAGTAAAGAAAACTACGTCGTAAATACTATTAGAAGCCTAAAAGGAAAAACAGTAAATGTCGTAGCAAACACTTATCTATATGATTATTTAGGTCAAAATGGTATTAATCAATTAGCCTTTTCTAATACTGATAATCTCCTACGAGGAGTAAAGAATGGCAGTATTATCATAATGGACTTAGATACATATGAATACTACAAAGATAGAAAATTTAAAAACTTTAAAGTAATATATCAAGACAAATTAGATAAAGACTATGTATTTACAATAAGGGATGTTAATAAAAATACTACCTTCTATGAACTATTTAATTATTACGTATCAAGTATTAACTACAAAGAAATAAAATATCAATATAATACCAGTTATATGACCAATTCTAAAAATGAATTAAGTATAATGTTTAAATATCTATTAATAATTTTAGGAAGTATCCTTCTAGTTGGCATATCTGTATACTTAATAATTAGATCAAATAAAAAGAAAAAAGAAATGAACAAAGAAGAAAAACTAAAATTTATTGATGTAATGACCTCCTTAAAAAATAGAAATTATCTAAATTATAATATTAAATCTTGGGAAGATAACGTTATCTATCCTCAAGCCATAGTAATAATTGATCTTAATAATATTAAATATATTAATGATAATTATGGACACGCCGAAGGCGATGAAGTTATCAAAAAAGCTGCTAGTATCCTAATAGTAAATCAAGAAGAAAATACAGATATTATCAGAACCGATGGTAATGAATTCTTAATATATATGGTCGGATATGATGAAAAGAAAGTCATCGAATATACAAGAAGATTAAGTAAAGAATTTAAAACACTTCCTCACGAATTTGGTGCTACTTTAGGTTACAGTATGATTATTGATAACGTTAAAACAATTGATGATGCTATTAACGAAGCAACACTATCTATGAGACAAGCAAAAGAAAAACTATAACGAGGGAAATAATATGAAGAAAAAAATTAAGGGGTACTTCAAAAAACTCTTTAACATATTAAAGATGCCCGAAATGGCCATATTACCAGCTAACATTGCTTACTATCTATTTCTAGCAATCTTTCCATTACTAACAATTCTAGTTCTCCTTGCATCCTCATTTGACATATCTATCGATTTAGTTAGTAATTTAGTAAGAAGTATTATGCCAGAACAAGTAAGCGGAGCCATCATAGAAATAATTTCTGGTAAAGGTTTCGATACCAACGTAGGAATATTTAATATTTTAGCATTCATTTTTGCTTCAAATGGAACATACGCTGTAATAACCACCTCAAATACATTATATGGAATAAAAAATAGTGATTTTATTAAAGACCGAATAAGTTCCTTTATTCTTCTAATAATCATCATCATTCTATTTGTCTTTCTAATGATAGTTCCTGTATTTGGTGAAAACATTTTATCATTAATGAGAAATGCTAAACTATTAGAAAATTATGCTGATGAAGCCCTAACCCTATTTAAAATAATTAAGTGGCCATTAACTTTAATGATAATATACTTTAATATAAAACTAATATATACTATTGCCCCAAGTAAGAATATTAAAAGTAATGAAACAACCCTTGGAGCAATATTTACCACAATTCTATGGATCGTAGCCACTATTGTCTTTAAATTCTATTTAACATATTTTGCCAGATATGATATCTTGTATGGTAACTTATCATCAATGATTATTATGCTAGCATGGTTATATTTCTTATCATATATCTTCGTTCTAGGAATGGCTATTAATGTCTCTAAAAAAGAAGAACAGCAACTAGTTCTAGAACAAATAAAAGTAGAAGAAGAACTTCTTGAAAAAGAAAAAATAAAAAGAAAGAAAAAAAGTGATAAGGTAAAAGAAAAAAGAAGAAAAGAAAAAATTTCCCAAGAAGAACAAGAAAAACCTATCGATAACCCTGAACCAGAAAATAATGATGGAAAAAAATAGTGTAAAGTATTGAGAAAAACTATTTGAAGTATTTACAAATAGTTTTTTTTATTATAGAATATAATTGCAAGTGGTGAAAAGTGGAAGAAAGTGGGGGATAGTTATGTTAATTGGAGAATATCATCATAATATTGATGAAAAGGGAAGATTAATAATTCCTTCAAAATTTAGAGAAGAACTTGGTGAAAGTTTTATCGTAACAAAAGGCTTAGATGGTTGCCTATTCGTATATTCATTATCTGAATGGGAAAAGATAGTTGCTAAACTAAAAAAACTTCCATTTACTAAAAAGGATGCCAGAATATTTACCAGATTTTTCTTGGCAAGTGCCACTGTATGTGAATTCGACAAACAAGGTAGAGTAAACTTAGTAAATTCTTTAACTTTATATGCGGGAATACAAAAAGAATGTGCAATCATTGGGGTAAATGATCGTCTAGAAATTTGGGCATTAGATAAATATAATAAACTAATGACCGAAAATAATGAAAAGTTGGATGAAATATCAGAAAACTTATTTGATGGGGAAGATTTGGATGAAGCATAAGAGTGTATTATTAGAGGAAAGTATTGAAGAATTAAAAATACAAGAACAAGGAATTTACGTAGATGCTACTTTAGGATTCGGAGGACATAGTTTAGAAATCTTGAAAAGAATTAATAAGGGGTTTCTTTTCTGCTTTGATCAAGATAGTGAAGCTATTCAATATAGTCAAGAAAGATTGTCGCAATATGATAATTTCAAAATCATCAAAAGCAATTTTTCAAATATGAAACAATGTCTCCTTAAAGAAGGCATAACCAAAGTAGATGGTATATTATTTGATATAGGAGTAAGTAGTATGCAACTAGATGAAGACTATAGAGGATTTAGCTATCATAATGACGCTAGATTAGATATGCGAATGGATACTGATAGTGACTTCTCTGCATACACCCTAGTAAACAACTACGACTATCAAAATTTAGTTAGAGTCTTAAGAGAATATGGCGAAGAAAAATATGCTACCAGTATTGCTAAAAACATCATTAAAGAGCGTAGCATAAGACCAATAGAAACCACCCTAGAATTAGTAGAAATAATCAAAAGAAGCGTCCCAGCCAAATACTTAAGAGAAGGACATCCAGCTAGAAAAACATTTCAAGCAATAAGAATAGAAGTTAATCACGAATTAGATGTTTTAGAAAGTGGTTTAGAACAAGCAATTGATCTTTTGAAAATAGGAGGAAGAATTTGTATCATAACCTTCCACTCCCTAGAAGATCGCCTTGTAAAAAATAAATTTAAAAAATATAGTGAAATTGATAGTAGATTTTCAAAATTACCATCAATTCCCGAAGAATATTTGCCAAAACTAAAAATTATTAGTAAAGGAATTACTCCAAGTAAAGAAGAACTCGAGATAAATAATCGTGCTAGAAGTGCCAGATTACGCGTCGTAGAAAAAATAAAGGACTGATCTTAATGAAAAAAAAGAAAAGAATAAATAAAAACTTAAAAAGAGAAAAATTAATTTATAAAACCTTTGTTTTTATAACCGTTTTTCTAGTAATGGGAATAATCTATAGCAAAGCTATGTTAAGTAAAATAAACCTTGAAATACAAGAACTTAATGGTACAATAAAAGAAGAGGCCGAAGACAATCAAAGTTTAGTAATGAAAATAAATGAAATGGTTTCCTTAGAAAAAATCCAAAAAGTTAGTAGTGAACTAGGTTTAACATACAATAATAATAATATCAAATCAGTATCAGAATAGGTGATAATATGAAAGACAGTAAAATAAATACTAATAAACTTAAGATAAATAAGTTAGTGTATTTATCTGTCTTTTTTTTGTTTATTACTCTTATTCTTACTCTAATATATAGATGCTTATTTAACTATAAAGCAACTGACAAACTAACAATTAAAGAATTTACCTCTAACAGAAACATCTACGAACAAACAATTCTTCCTGATAGAGGAACTATTCATGACATAAAAGGTACCGCACTAGCTCAAGATGTTTCTAGTTATACCCTTATCGCATACCTTGACGAATCAAGAAGTACCGAAAAAAATCTTAGACACGTTAAAGACAAAGAAATTACTGCCAGAGCCCTAGAAAAAGTAATTAATATGCCATATGATAAAATCCTAGAAAGATTAAATAAAAAAGCCTATCAAGTAGAATTTGGTACTGCTGGTAAAGGATTAAGTCAAATAAAAATGGAAGAAATAAAAGCCTTAAACCTCCCAGGAATAGACTTTATTAAAAGTACAAAAAGATACTATCCAAACGGAGATTTTGCTTCATATCTTCTAGGATACACCAGAAATAAAGAAATTGATGGAAATAGTTATATGGTCGGAGAATTAGGAATAGAAGGTTATTATAATAAAGAATTAACTGGAAAATCTGGATATATAAAATATGAAAAAGATGCCCGTGGTAATAAAATAGCAAATTCTAACGAATACAAAGAAGAAGCTATTAACGGTGAGAACATCTACTTAACAATTGATAGTAGTATTCAACTATTTGTTGAAAAAGCCATCAAAAAAGCTCAAGCAGACAGCCAAGCCGAATGGGTTGTACTAGGAGTTATGGATGCCAAAACTGGAGCTATTCTTGGATATTCTTCAACCCCATCCTTTGACCCTAATATAAGAAACCTAACAAACTACTTAGATCCCTTTGTAAGTAACGTTTATGAACCAGGTTCTACTATGAAAACATTTAGTTATATGTGCACTATTGACAGTGGTAAATATAATGGCAATGACAAATTCAAATCTGGATCAAAAACATATATATCAAAAATAAACCCTAATGATAAAACAACTATTAAAGACTGGAATATTACCGGTTGGGGAGAAATTACCTATGATAAAGGATTTGCTCTATCATCAAATATTGGTGTTGCCAGCCTATTAGATGGTGTAATCACCAAAAAAGAATTAAAAGCCTGTTATGACAAATTTGGTTTTGGTAAAAAGACTGGTATAACCCTAGATAATGAATTAAGTGGAACAATCCAATTTACATACGATGTTGAAGCTGCCACTGCCGGTTATGGCCAAGGTATCACTGTAAGTCCCATTCAATTATTACAAGGATATTCTATTGTTGCTAATGATGGTGTAATGTTAAAACCATATGTCGTATCTAAAATTGAAGATAGCACCGGCAAAGTAATCATAGAAAATAAAAGAACCGAATTAGGACAAGTAGTAAGCAAAGAAACAACCGACAAAATGAAAGAATTATTAAGAAGTGTAGTAACTAAAGATTCCACCGAAGGAACAGGTTCAGCCTATTATATGGAAGGCTATGACTTAATAGGAAAAACTGGTACCGCCTCAATCTTTGAAAATGGTAAATACTTAACAGAAAACGGTAAAAATATTTATTCCTTTGCTGGAATCTACCCTGGAGATAACCCCGAAGTAATTGTCTATATTGCAATGAAAAAACCCAAAGATAGCTATAATTATATGGCAGGCCCAATAAAAGATATTATTGTAAATGTTTCTAAATACTTAAATATTGATAATTCCAACAAAGAAAATAACAAGTATCAAGTAGATAACTATCTAAATAAAACCGTAACAGATATAAAGCAAGAATTAACAAAAAATAATATAAGAGTAATAACTCTAGGAACTGGTAATAAAATAATAAAACAATATCCCGAATCAGGAGTTAATCTTTATAAAGGAGACCTCTTAGTATTACTTACTAACGACTATGATAAAACAATGATTGATTTTACAAACTTATCATATAAAGAATCTAAAAGTATTCTAGATTTAATGAATGTTGAATATGATTTAAAAGGATATGGTTATGCTTATAAGCAAAATATCAATCCCCAAGAAAAAATAAATGAAAAAATAATTATCGAATTTAAAAAACCTTACTAATTTGACAACAAACATTTTTTGTGGTAACATTATATGTACTTATGAAAAAAGGAAGATGAAAAAATGAAAAAGGTTTATACTTTTACTTTAAAAGATGAGGATTTACCCTCGGTAGAAGAAAAAAGTGATATCAATTTAATTGCCTATTGGTTAGCCGACACCCTAGAAAATATGTCAGATGAACAAAAGCCAATTCTAGTAAGCAATAAATTCTTACTTGATAATCCCATATCTGATAAAGTAATAAACAATATTACTGGCTATTCCTTAGAATCTGAAAATGATACCCAACACTATTACAATTATAACCCAACAATCATTGACGAAAGAACATTTGGAATAACCGTTTATGAAGAAAGAATAACTGATAAAGAAATGCTAGAATTATTAAATCAAACATTGAAAGAAATCGGCGTCTTCAAGGAAGCAAGAATAACCAATAAAAGTTTCATTATGGAAACATATCGTTATAAAGCTGAAAATAAAGACGACGAAACAAATCGTCGTAAGGTCTTACAAGAAATAAAGAAACACCTAAATAAAAAAGTCAGAATTAAGAAAAGACCACTATTAGCTAAAATACTAGCAAGTAATATATTTTTAAGAGATGATTAATTTCATCTCTTTTTCATATACTTAAGTATGAATAAAAAAGAAGAATCAAAAACATATACTATTGCTGCCTTTCTCCTCGGATATGTTCTAATAGACAACCTCACCAGTACCGAACAAAATGCTCTAGGTAACTGGCTAATGCTAGTAGCTCAAACCCTATGTACCAATGGATCATATGTCTTTAATAACGATTGGAAAGAACACACAACACAAGGACATCCAGATATAAGAAATATGTTAGAAGTCGTCAGAGATTCCATTGATAAAGTATCAGAAATAATTAAATAAAAATTAAATATATAATTAGTTTTAATAACTACAAACTATATGTCAATAACAAAGCCATAAATTAAATCAAATACTTCCATTTTGGAAGTATTTTTCCTTAAATAATCTTAATTATAATAGTCAAAAAAAACAATTAATGATATAATTATATATAGGTGAAAAGATGAAAAGCATATTAATAATCGGTGGAAGTTCAGATATAGGCATTTCCCTAGGACAAAAACTAAAAAATAATGGCAATAACGTTATTTTAAGTTACTATAAAAATCCTATAACTATTACCGGAATAAATAGTTATAAATGTGATGTAACAAGCGAAAAATCTATTGAAGAAATTATAAAATATGGAATAGACTTATATAAAAAGATAGATGTTATAATCAATCTCCAAAGTATTAGTTGTGATAACTCTTTCTTAAATAAAACTAAAAAAGAATTTATGGATGTACTAGAAGTCAATCTAGTAGGAACATTTCTCCTAAATCAAATCTACTCAAGATATATAGATGATGGTATGATTATCAATATGAGTAGTACCGATGGAATAGATACCTATAGCGAGTACAGTCTAGATTATTCCATCAGTAAAAATGGTATAATTTTTATGTCTAAAGCCCTTGAATCATATACCACAAATAAAATATATTGTCTATGTCCCAACTGGATAGATACCTCTAGTACCAGACAAATGAACCAAGAATATCTATCTAATGAACTAAAAAGAATTAACCAAAGTAGATTACTACAAATATCTGAAGTAGTAGATGTAATTATCGATATAATTAATAATAATATCAAAGAAAAATTAATAAGAATAGATGTAAGGAATGATAAATTATGGATAGAAAAAATGTAATAGAATTCGTATACAACTGCGAAGAAGTATTAAAAGAACAATATAAAGAAATAGAAAAAATAAGTTTCTTCAACAGTATGAAAGTATTAAAAGCCTTTCATAACAATAAAGTAAGCGAAAGTCACTTAAACGGTACTACTGGCTATGGGTATAATGATATTGGAAGAGACATTGTTGAAGATGTATATAAAGACGTCTTTAAATGTGAAGATGCCCTAGTAAGAAGCCAATTGATTTCCGGAACGCACGCCTTAACTGTTGCTATGAGTGCAATGCTTCGTCCTGGTGACACTTTACTATCAATTACCGGAAAACCATATGATACCCTAGACAAAGTAATAGGAATAGAAGACAATGACAGTAGTTTAATAAGCTATGGTATTAAATATGAACAAATAGATCTAATAAACAACGACTTTGATAAAGAAGCCATATATAAATCCCTCCTTAGTAAAAGAGTAAAACTAATTACTATTCAAAGAAGTAAAGGCTATTCTACTAGAGAAAGTATTGACATAGAAAAGTTAAAAAAAATAATTACTGATATTAGAAAAATAGATAAAGAAGTAATTATTATGGTAGATAATTGCTACTGCGAATTTGTAACTTATAAAGAACCAACTGAAGTTGGGGCCGATCTAGTAGTAGGTAGTCTTATTAAAAATTTAGGTGCCGGCATAGCTACAAACGGTGCATACATCTGTGGTAAGAAAAAATTAATTGAATTATGTGCCGAAAGATTAAATGTTCCTGGCCAAGGAAAAGAAGTTGGTCCATCAGGCAATGCCAACAGAATGTTCCTCTTAGGATTATATATGAGTCCTCTGGTTGTAAGCTCAGCCATCAAAACTGTTACTCTAATGAGTTATGTTATGGAAAAACTAGGATACACTGTCTCTCCAAGATATTGTGACAAGAGGGTAGATATTGTTCAAAATATCGAATTTAGAAACAAATATAAATTAATAGATTTCTGTAAGATAATTCAAAGTAGTTCAGCAATAGACTCTAATGTTAGTCCAGTACCATCAGATATGCCTGGATACAAAGACCAAGTAATAATGGCTTCAGGTTCATTTACCCAAGGTTCATCAATTGAATTATCTTGTGATGGCCCTCTAAGAACTCCATATATAGCATATTTACAAGGATCACTTACATATGATTATGGTAAGATAGCTGTAATTAATGTTGCAAAAGAATTTATGGAGGAAAAAAAGTGAATAAAAAATTTCAAGAATTTAAAGAAAAACTAACTACAAGTAAAATTGCTATAATTGGTCTTGGCGTCAGCAATCTCCCTTTACTTGAATACCTATATAACCTATCGTGTGATGTAACAATCTTTCAAGACAATAAATTAGAAATAGATATTAGTAAATACAATTATCCTATCCATTATGGACTTAAAGAATTAAAAGGATTTGATATAATTTTTCGTTCTCCTGGATGTTTACCAAGTAGGGAAGAGCTTCAAGAAGAAATTTCAAGAGGAGCTTATGTTACAACAGAAGTCGCCGAAGTAGTGAGATTAACTCCAAGTAAAGTAATTGGCATAACCGGTTCTGACGGAAAAACAACAACAACTACCTTAATCAACCTTGTTTTAAAAGCTAACGGCTACAATACTTATCTTGGAGGTAACATTGGAACCCCATTATTTACCCAAATAGAAAATATGAAAGAAGACGATATTGTTGTCTTAGAATTATCTTCATTTCAACTAATGGATATGAAAACAAGTCCAGAAATAGCCGTTATCACTAATATCAGCCCTAATCATTTAGATAAACATAAAGACTATGAAGAATATATTAAAGCCAAAGAAAATATTTTTAGAAACAATGATGGCATCTTAGTATTAAATTATGACAATGAAGTAACTAATAAAATAACTTCCTCAAGAGAAATAAGATATTTCAGTAAAGAAACCACAACAAATGCCTTTTACATCCACGAAAACAATATCTACTTTCAAGGAAAACTAATTATAGATACCTCACAACTACAGATAAAAGGCCTTCACAATTACGAAAACATTTGTGCCTGCCTTAGTGCCATCTATGATATGATAGATCTTGATACATCCGTCAAAGCTATTACTGATTTTAAGGGAGTAGAGCACCGCATTGAATTTGTAAGAGAAATAAATGGTGTTAAATGGTATAACGATTCCGTATCATCAAGCCCAACCAGAACTATTGCCGGCCTTAATTCCTTTAAAGAAAAGATCGTATTAATAGCTGGCGGTTATGATAAAAATCTAGATTATACCCCACTAGCAGAACCTATCCTAAAGAAAGTAAGTAAACTAATCTTATTTGGAAATACCAAAGATAAAATATACCAAGCCGTAATCAATAAGAAAAAAGAAGAATCTCTTGATATCTATATCTGCAATACTCTAGAAGAAGTCGTCTCAATCGCCCATCAAGTATCAATACCTAAAGAAATAGTTCTATTTAGTCCTGCTTCAGCCTCATTTGATATGTTTAAAAACTTTGCTGACCGTGGAAAACAATTTAAAGATTTAGTTAATAAACTATAAAAAACCAGTTATTGATTAACAACTGGTTTTTTTCTTTGTCTAACATAGCCATGTCCTAATGTCCTAAAATCAACATTTTCAATCTCTGTAATATTAATAGGTAAAGGATAATCATAATGATTAGCTAATGCTAAAGTCATAGCCATATAAATATTAATTGCTGTATTTATTTTTCCTTCTTCAATAGATAAAACACTCTTTTCAATATAATTAGTAAAAAACATCTTAGCTATTTCTTCCTTATTAGGATCACTTCTTAATCTATTAGCAATAGTTGGCCCCACCATATCATAAGTATATAATAAAGGGAAATATTTCATATCTCTTTTCATAACATTATCTCTAAAGTTTCTTAAAGTCTGTAAATAATAATTATTATCTGAATAATTTAATATTTCACACATCATTGTTGTTAAATAACAACCACTACTTTGATGCCCCCTAGAATTTTCAAACATATTCTCTCTTGAATAATTACTTCTACTATAAGCCTCACAAAAACTATAACATTTCGCATCACACGCCATTCTTCTCTCATTCTTTCTATCACAATAATAAGTTCCATTATAATCAGCGCATTCACTTAAATAAGTACAAGCAGCACAATAATCTTCATATGACATAATAATTCCTTCTTTCTTGACAGAATATTCTACCACAAAAATAAAAAAAAGAAAAGAACTTTTAAAGTTCTTAAACTATCCAATAAAAATCTTTGCCGTTATTAAAGCTACCAAAGCAATAAAACCAACAGTTAAAACAATATATAACCAAAGAGGTAAATTTTTAATACTAAAGAATCCATTCTTATTCATACTATTAAGAAGATTAATCTTAAACATATCCAAATCTTTGTGAGACTTTGATACCATAACCCCTTTATAAGTAGTTAATTCTTTTTGATGACCTTCAGTTAAAATATCTTCTGGGGTGAGAGTTTCTAACATAACAGTCTTTTGATTCTTATAAACGCTATAATGTAAAGTAATAGGGCCGTGTACCATTGTAAAAGTCTTATCCGTAGGAAGAGTTAATTCATATTTATCAATCTGATCTTTATCATTCGTAGAAACAACTACTCCTTGAAAAACACCCTCTCTCAAACTAGGATAATAATCAAATAATAGTTTCTTATATGCTAACATATTGTATTTCTTTATGGCACGCTCTTTTTTTCTAAACTCATTTTCATTAATATAATCAATTATGTAACTACTTTTCATATTTTCACCTAATATAATTATAGCATATATTTTAAAAATGTGTTAGAAAATTAACCAAAAAATTAATAAATTGGATATGATGGGTAAGGGTATGGATAAGGCACTACTGGATAAGGATATGGTCTTGGATAAAATGATGGAGCTAATAAACCACCAGTAATTCCCCCAAGAATAAATGGTCCCAAAAATCCTCCCCCAATAAAACGATCTCCCGTAGGCATAGGCATTCTATTTCTAATAGGGTACATAATTCACAACCTTTCATTAATAGTATATTTAAAACAACTAAAAGTGTGAGTAGAACTAATAGAAAAACAAACTATTTACAATTATTCTATAAGATGCTACGATATATATGAAAGTAGGTGATAAAATGAAAAAAACCACAAATATTATTATCTTAATTATTCTAATTATTTTCTTTCTAATAATACTTGATTTTACCCATATTTACCTAAAACGCACTCCCTTTCTATATCTAAAAAAAGATAATAACCAATATACAGGACTTATCTATAACGTATACACCTGCCCTGGATATAAAAAAGTAATAATAAAAAGTAAATTCACTAAATATAACTGTCCTAATATTACTAATCAAGCAATTGATCTAAATAACATCAACATAAAAGTAATCTCAGATAATGATAATCTAGTCCATTTAAAAGGCCTAATTAATATTAACCAAGATACAGAATATAGTCTATATTATCTAGGAAGTAATAAAATAACTATTAACGAAGAAGAACTAAGTAAACTTCTTCTAAGTAAAACCATTACCCCTGAAGATCTTACAAACAAAATGAATATTATAAAAAAAGACAATAATTATACTCTATATGAATACCCCGATAATAACTTTAGAATACTTACTTGTACTATAAATAATAGTAAAAGAGTATATCTTGGCTCTAAAGAATTAAAAGAAAATATTTGCCAATAAAAAAAGATTATATCTCACGCATATAATCTTTATTTTTATAAGGATCCTTAGGATCAATATGATCAAAGAATAAAATTCCGTTTAAATGATCCAACTCGTGTTGAAAAGCAATAGATAATTCCTCTCTAGCACGTAATTTAATTGGATTACCATCTACATCCTGTCCAACAAAAGTAACTCTTGCATACCTTGGAACAATTCCTTCTACCTCTCGATTAACACTAAGACAGCCCTCTCCCTCAGAAGCATAAATCATCTCTTCAGAATGAGATACCATTTTCGGATTAATCAAAACATAATTTTTAAAATTATTCTCCGATTCTTCGTGACAAACCACAAAGAAATTTTCATTAATCCCAATTTGTGGCGCCGCCAATCCCATTCCTGGACGTAAATTATATTTATCCGCATATTCTTCAATTTGTGAATAATATAAATGTTCCAACATATCATCAATTATTTTCTTTTTATCATTTGATAATGGAAAAGTAACATCTTTATTCTTTGCTCTTAAATGTTTATCCTTTTCATCTAATATATCAGAAGTCTTAAGCATAATATCACTCCTTCTTGCAAGTATTCTATCACAAAATGAAAAAAAAGGGAAGTTCTTCCCTTAAATTAGATATAGTTATTAAATTTATGCTGTTACAAATGTACGAGTTCCAATAATAATAACCAATAGAATAAATAAAACTAATACAATAGCAGCTCCGGAACCATATCCATATCCACTGCCATATCCATACCCACCATATCCGTATCCACCGTAAGATGGGTAAGCATAACTATTTTGATAAGAATTTGCTCCACTGCAACCACAACTACTACCGCCTTGTGAGTATCCTCCATAATAATACATAATGATACCTCCTTTTCGTATCTATTATAGTTTACTCAATTCAAGGTTATCTGTTCCTTAATTTAGCCCATAATCCAAATATAAACTGTTATCTTGTTAAATTTCAAAATTTATTATATAATAATTATAGTAATATAGAAAGGAAGTAACAAGATGAATTTTAATACCTTTATACTAGGAATGCTTTTATGTTTTCTACTTAGCTTTGTCTTAGGAATAGAAAGACAAATAAGAAGAAGATCCTTAGGATTAAGAACAATGATTTTAGTAGCCCTTGGTTCTTATATGTTTGTCAGTTTTTCATTTCTAATTAATAATCAAGATTTTGATATTACCCGAGTAGCAGCTCAAGTAGTAACTGGCATTGGCTTCTTCGGTGCCGGAGTAATTATCAAAGATAATGAAAGAAACATTATAAGAGGATTAACCACTGCTGCTACCTTATGGTGTGATGCCGCTTTAGGAATGCTATGTGCTGGAGGCTTTATTAAAGAAGCCATCGTTTCAACAATCTTTGTCTTATTTGCCAATATCGTATTAAGATATGTAAACGAAGTAATTAACCGTCAAACTGAAAGAAAAAATACCAGTGAAACATTTTCTATTAAAATAACTTCTGAAAAAGATCTTGATAAAATTAACACATTCATAAATAACTTCATCAAAAAAGAAAATAACATTGAAAAACTTAGTTATAAAGTTAATGAAAAAGTAATAACTCTAAACATAAAAATAATCCAAGATAAAGATGACTTAATTGAAAAATTACTAGACAATCTAATTAAAGAGTATTCTATTAAAAATTATGAATATAAAAAATTATCTTCAACTAAATTAGAAGAAGAACAAGATGAAATGTAATAAAAAAATCACTTAATTAAAACTAGTATGTAAAATCAATTATATACCTTGAAATTTAACTTATGAGTGATTTTTTTCTTTTTTATAAGTATCCAGAATGTCTACATAAATTATAATATCTGTTATAATCAAATTAAAGTATACCTAACATAAAAACCATTGAAATAATCGTATAAAAAACCTCATTACTTAGGTAATGAGGAATTATTTTTTAAAACACTCTTAATTTTTGTCTCTGCATTAACTTCATCGTCAGCCTCTGTTAACTTAATAACCTCTTCAATAGTAGTTAACCCAGCAATTATCTTATAAAGGCCATCTTGAAGAAGCGTAATAACATCAGAAGTATAAACTAACTCCCTCAATTCTGACTTAGGAACACGAGCATTAATCGCATCTCTGATCTCCGGACTAATAAGCAAAACCTCTTGAAGAGCAATACGACCACGATATCCTCCAGAACATTCAGGACAACCCACGTGTTCATAAACTTGCGTAACATCTAAATTTAAATACTTATGAAACATTTCTCTCTCATATGGTGTAGTATTCCTTAATTTCTTACACTTATCACAAAGCTTTCTTGCTAACTTCTGACTAACAATTCCTGATAAAGCCGAAGCTAATAAATATCTTTCAACTTCCATATCAAGTAATCTCTCAATAGTAGTTAAAGAATTATTAGTATGTAACGTCGACAATACCAAATGCCCTGTAATTGAAGCACGAACTGCTATCTGTGCCGTTTCACTATCTCTAATCTCACCAATCATAATAACATTTGGATCTTGCCTCAAAATACTTCTTAATACCGTTGCAAAGTCTAATCCGATATCACTATTTACTTGAACCTGATTAATACCTTCAATATCCATTTCCACCGGATCCTCAACCGTAATTAAATTAGTTCCCTTAACATTTAATTTCTGTAAAAAAGAATATACTGTCGTAGATTTACCAGAACCCGTAGCTCCAGTAACTAAAATAATTCCATTTGGCTCTGCAATCATCTTCAATATCTTTTTATAATTTTCTTCAGAAAAGAAGAGATACTCAATACCTTGCATACTTCTAGAATAATCCAATATTCTAATAACTATTTTTTCTCCTCTTTTAGTAGGTAAAGAAGAGACTCTCATATCCAAATCCATTCCCCCAAGATTAGTCTTAATAGCTCCGTCCTGAGGTAATCTAGTCTCAGTAATATTCATCCCTGACAATATCTTAATTCTTGTAATAACATTATTTTTAACTTCATTAGGAACATCCGCATAATCATTTAATATACCATCTATCCTAATTCTTACTTTAAGGGAATTCTCTTGATGATCAAAATGAATATCACTAGCTCCAGCTTTAGCTGCATCCAAAATAATACGATTAACAACATCAACAACTGGAGTATTAACAAAATCAATACTGTTATTCATAGTATCACTCTTCCTATTCCCTCTATTCTTTTTAATTATATAATATATTTTCTAAAAATTCAATAAAAATATCTGGAAAAATTATTAAAGTATGATACAATAGTAAAATGCATAAGAAATATTGGATGTGGTTATATGAACAATACAAGTTATGATGAAAAAATAATAAGAAAATACTATGGAGAAAATCTATGGCATCTTTGTCGAAGAATTTTTCCAACAATTTTAGAAAAAGAAGGTCAATTATCCTCAATCCTAACCAAATATTTTAGTCCCAATTTTTCTCTCTATGAAGATATTATAAACAGTAATGAAATTAATAGTTTTAAAAACTATATTAATATAATCTCATCCCCATATCAAAGTAAAGAATATAAAACCAATAAAACTCCCAAAGAATTATTATCAATGGCCGGCTATGACTTATATGAGTGTCTTACCGAAAAAGATATTCAATATTTTAAAAAGTATTATGCTAAAGGAGAGGAATTATGTACCTTTAATTCAAATAGATTAGATGATAACTATGTCTTTTTTGCTGTTAAGAAAAATGTAGCTCTGATAAACAGAAATTCTTTTCCAAATCCTAAAAGACAAGATGAATATGGTACTTCAGTTATCAGTATTCAATTTACTAAAGATAATAATTATACCTTATCTATAAAAAATAGATATAATCATACCGTAAAAAATCCCGATGCAACATTCTCCAACAACTTAGACAATATAATCCCTGGTTTAACTTATGCCTTTTCCAAGTATTACAATATGAAGCAAACTACTTCCGAACCTGGATTCATTCTAGATAACTACATAAAAGACCAGACCGGTAAATATTATAAATATAACTATGAATTATATGGTACTTATTATTGTGAAGATTCGATAATAATTAAGAATTCCCTTGTTACTAAACTAAATAGACAAGAATCCATTTTAATAGATTATTTTATTCTAGATCTCAAAAATAAAACTATTAGCCTATATGATAAAACCATCTCTGATAGTTTCCCTGATATGTTTGATGAAATAAAGAAAATAACCATTTTAAAAGAAAATTCCCATAAAAAGATTATCATTACAACTACCAAAAATGAATATATAACAATAAAAGTTGATAATAGTTCAAGAATAATTGGAATAACCAATAATAATATAAAACATATTGGTAATAATTTTCTTATGAATAATAAAAAACTATGTACCCTAGAAATGCCAAAAGTTATCTCCTTTGGCAATAATTGTTTCTATAGTAATGAATTCCTAACCAGTTTATCCTTACCATCAACTATAAGTATTGGAAATAACTTTCTCTGTTATAATCAAGTTTTAGATAAGATATCTATGAACAATTTAAAAAGAGTAGGGAATAACTGCTTCTATCATAATCTACTAATAAAGTCTCTTTCCCTTCCTGCCCTAAAAACTATTGGTACTAACTTCTTTTACTATAATCAAAATCTAGAAAAAATATTTATTCCTAATGTTAAAGAATTAGGAGTATCTTGTTTTTATAACCATCAAACAATAACTACTATTACCTCTCCTAAGAAAAAAATCAAAAAACTTGGAAAAGGAAGTGATTTATTTGACAGACGAATCAATAATTAAAAAAAACTACGGAGAAACTATGTGGCATCTATGTAGAAAATTATTTCCTACATTACTACTTGAAGAAGGGAAACTAAGTGAAATTCTTCTAAGATATTTTGCATATAACCATACACTATGTGAAGATATCATCTTAAGTGGTAAAATCTATGAATTTAAAAATCTTATAATGAACCATTCATTAAAAAAAGAATCTCCTATAAACACCAATAAAACAGCTAAAGAACTATTAAAAATAGCTGGATATAGTTTATATATTTGCCACAACGAAAAAGAAATTCAAAGATTTAAAAAATATTATGCTAAAGGAGAGGAATTATGTACCTTTAAAACAGAAAGACTAAATGACTGTTATGTCTTCTTTGCTATTAAAAATAATGCATCATCATTAAAAAGATATACCTTTAAAAATCCCGATAGACAAGATGAATATGGTACCTCAGTTATCAGTATTCAATTTACCAAAGATGGTTGCTATACTTTATCCATAAAAAATAGATACAATGATACCGTTAAAGATGCTGATGCCACTTTCTCTAACAACCTAGACAATATAATTCCTGGTTTAACTCAAGCCTTTTATAAAGACTATGGCTTAATTCAAAGATATGAAAATAAAGAATTTACCCTTCCAGATTACGTTTTAGCACTAGATGGAAAATACTATAAATATAACTATAAAATAAATAATATTTACTACTGCCCAAATAACATTATTATTGATAACTACCAAGTAAAAAAGATTACCAATCAAGAATATCTCCTAGTAGATTACTTTATCATCAATTTAAGAACAAAAAAAGATTCTGATAAAAATATTATAACCCTATATGATCCCACTATCGAAGACACATTTCCAGATACAATAAAAAATGTTAAGAAAATAACCATTGACTCTCTCCCAAAAGGCAAAAGAATTATTATCACAACAAGTACCAACCGAATAGTCCTAACAACCGATAAAAGATCAAGAATAACTTCCTTAATAAATAATTCCCTAACTCATATCGAAGATAATTTCCTATATCGAAATAATGTCTTAAAAAATATAAGCTTACAAAACATTAAACAAGTAGGTAATAACTTTTTAAAATTTAACAAAGACCTAAAAGAAGCATCATTTCCTAAACTAGAAAATGCAAAAGATAACTTTATTTACTATAATCAAAAAATGACCAGTATCCACCTTCCTCTACTAAAATCTACTGGTTCAAATTTTCTTTACTGTAACACTGAATTAAAAGAAATAGATCTCTCTAGTCTAGAAAATATTGGCCTTGGTTGTCTCTTCTTTAATCAAAAATTGAAAAAAATAAATCTTCCTAATTTACAAGAAGCTGATGTAACATTTCTTGCAAGAAACAAATTATTATCAAGAAAAATCAAAAGAAGAATAAGATAAATTATAAATCACTTTAAAACTAAGCAAACAATTATTCATAAAAACAACAAAATATTTGACAAAATATATATTTTGTGTTATTATAAATGTCGATTTCTTTGAAGGGGGAATAATTATGTACGAAGAAAATAAAAAATTTAGTTGGACTAATTTCTTTATTAAAGGAATTATAGTAATTATTTTCATATTATTTGCTGTATGGTTACTATCATTATCTAATAAAGGAATATCTAACCAACTTAACGTCCTTACTGACAACATTTTTAAAGAGAATATCGATAGAATGAAAGAAGTAGGTAAAAGCTATTTTACAACTGAGAGATTACCACAAAATGTTGGTGAAGTAAAAACTCTTACACTTGCTAAAATGTATGATGAGAAGTTAATTCTAGAAATAAAAGATAAGTATGGACATGCTTGCTCTGCAACTAATTCATACGTATCTGTAGAAAAACTAGAAGACGAATATCAAATGAAAGTATACCTAGAGTGTGGTGAAGAATCAGACTATATCATCGTCATTATGGGTTGCTACGATTATTGTCAATTTGATATTTGTGAAAGAACAGATCAAAATACTCCAAATAAACAAATTGAATACGAATACAAAAAGAATACTGGAGGTAAATGGACAGATTACGGCTCTTGGAGTGAATGGTCTAAAGTATCTGTAACAAAAACAGACTATAGACAAGTAGAAACTAAAGTAGTAAAAGAAGAATATACAAATAACAAAACAATTATAGAGAAAAAATATATAAGTGATGGTACTTGTCCAGAAGTATCAGGATACACTCTTGTTTCTAAAAATAACGGTACTTGTACATACAAAAAGAGCGTTACTATAGATAATGGCACTGTATCTTGTCCAACCGCTCCATCAGGTTATACATATGTTTCAAATGATGGTAAAATATGTAAATACAGTAAAACAGTTACTACTAAAACTGATGCCTTATGTCCAACCGCCCCATCAGGTTATACTTATGTTTCAAATGATGGCAACACTTGTACTTATAAAAAGACTAAAGCAAAATATAGTTGTCCAGCAATTGGTAATGGCTTTACTTATAAGAGTAGAGAAGGCGACACCTGTATTTATACTAAAACATATAAAAAATTCGTTTCATCTTGTGATGGCTGTGCCGGTGTATGGCAAAGTGTAACAGATACTAAAAAACAAAAGGCTAACGTAAGTTATAACACATCATATGAAACTTTAGCCACTTATTGTAAAGCTGGATACACCAAAGAAAACGGTAAATGCATAAGCACTAACACCACATATGAAACTAAAAAAGTTTATTGTAGCATTGGTACTATCTCTAATGGTAGATGTATTACTAGTAGTATCAAAACTATCACTAAAAACGTAATGTGTCCTACAGGACAATATCTAAGAGATAACAAATGTTATCAAGATATTGAAACAGTTGTCCCTGTAAAAGAAACAAGAAATGTAACTTACTATAGATATCGTATAAGACAATATATAGGTAGTACTGTTGATTACAAATGGAGCAAATCCAAAGAAGATAAAGACTTATTAAATGCTGGATATAGATTAACAGGAAGAACAAGATAGGGGGAATTATAATGAGTAGAATAGATGAAATTCAAAAAGAATTAGAAGAATTTAAAGAACGTCAAAAAAACAAAGAAGAAGCTATGCAAGAAGCAGCTAGAAAAGCTGAAGAAGCCAGAAAACTAGCTGAAAAAGAAGCCGAAAGAGCAACTGAAGCCTATTGTAAGGCTGAAGAAGCTAGAAAATTAGCCGAAGAAACAGCAAAAGCCATCGAAGAAGTAAAAACATATGAAGACAATAAAGTAGATGCACCTGAAGAAAAGCAAGTAAATGACAAAAAAACTACCGAAGTATCTGAAGAAAAAGAAAAAACTTCTAAAAATGGTAATTTAAAAATAAAATATTTTGCTATTGGTGCTTTAGTAACTATCCTAGCTATCGGAGGTTGCAGATTAGTAAAAGAAGCTAAAGGTGGTAAATTAATCAAACCAACCAAAACTCCAACCAATTCAAATATTACTACCCCAATCAGTATTCCAACATCAACTCCTTTAGCAGAACAAAATATTACTGATAAAGAATTTGTTAGTCTAGTAAACAGAGTAACTGAAGATTTAAACAATCGTGGAATTAAATTAACTCAAGATGAAATTGTTAGCTATGTAATGATTGTAAACATTGAAAAAATAGCCAGAGAAAATCCTGAGTTAATTAAAACAGTTATTGGTAATAAAGATCCTAATGTCGTTTTACAAGATGCTTATATGGTAATGGGAGCAAGAGTAACATACAATTATGAAATGTATAGTGAAACTAACGATACTACTAAATTTCTTGATCCAACTTTAGTAGTATATAGTGCAAATCAAAAAGATAAAACTAAAACTATTATTGACTTAGTAAAAGAAATTAGTACCATCGAAGATAACGAAAAATTTAATGAAGCAGTAGTTAATTTACTAGATAAAATTTATGATCCAAAAGATAAGTTATATGACTTAGATGCTGGTACCATCTTCTTATTACAAGAAGTATTAGAACCAGTAAGAGGATTATATGGAACTGTATTAAATCCAGATGATCGTTTTAACGAAAGAGGATTAAATGCCATTAAATATCTAGTACCATATGCTACTGATTCAGAAGAATACATTAATAATGGATTGTCAGCTGGTGGAATTAGAGACATTAATGCGCTATTAAAAGAATGTGCTCTATCAAAAGAAGCATCTCTTGTATCACCAAAAGTTCGTCAAAGAACATTAGAATACAATTACGAAACAAATGAAATTATTATCTAAATAAACAATAAAAGTCTCAAGAAATTCTTGAGACTTTTTATACTATATAAAAAAACTCCAAAATATAACAAATTATATCTCATTTAAAACAAAATTTATCACGATTAGGTTGCGAATATATCAATCAATATGTTATAATTTAACTGATGAATATGAAGAAAAAAATAATAATATTTATAACCATAATGTTCTTAATTTTATCTCTAATCTTTCTCGTAGATATTAACGATTCAAAGTATAACGAAAAAAATATCAAATTAATTAAAAAAAATACTACCATCACTAGTATCGAATATCTAAATTACTATGATAATTACTATCTCGTCTTAGATAAAGAATACCTATATCTAATTAACAATACATATAAAATAATATCTAAAATAGATAGAAAAATATTATATGAAAATAAAGATAATTATGATATTATATATAAAGATGAACAAATTATGTATTTTAATGATATCTCTAAAAATAATAAATTAATATATGAATACTATGACATATATAATTATAAATTAATTAAAAGTATTACAGTGGGGTGATTATATGGAAGATAATTTAATTAATTTACTAAAAGATAAACCATTAGTTTTACCTAAAATATTTCTTAGTAATTATCGAAAACTAAATATTACTGATAGTGAATTAATAATAATAATGATTCTCTATAATAATGGAAATAAAATAGTTTATAATCCAGAAGAGTTTGCAAAATGTATTAACAGTAGTAAACACGAAGTAATGAAACTAATCAATAGCTTAATAGAAAAAAATATTATCTCTATTGTAATTGATAGAAACAATCGAAAAAGTTGTGAATATATTTCTTTAGAGCTATTATATAAAAAAATATTTAATATCATAATAGATAAAAACTCTGAATCAGAAGAAGAACCTACCACCAACATTTTCTCAATTTTTGAAAGTGAATTAGGAAGGACTCTCTCACCAATGGAATATGAGCAAATAAAAGAATGGCTTACCAGTGGATTAAGTCAAGAACTAATTTCATCTGCTCTAAAAGAAGCCGTTTTAAATGGTATTGGCAATTTTAGATACATAGATACTATATTAAATGATTGGCGAAAAAAAGGCTATAAGAACAAAGAAGATGTAATCAAAGACAGGGAGAAGTATCGTAGTAAAAAAAATAAAGTTGAAGTCTATGATACTGACTGGTTAAATGAATAAAGAAATAACTACTTATCTAGATAAACTATTTCCAAATCCTGTATGTGAACTAAATTACAAAAAAGACTATGAATTATTAATTGCCATTGTCTTAAGTGCTCAAACCACTGATAAAAGAGTTAATAAAGTTACCAAAGTTCTATTTGAAAAATATCCAAGTATTCAATCATTAAGCAAAGCTAATCAAAAAGATATTGAAAATATTATCAGAGAAATTGGTACATATAAAAGAAAAAGTCTTTACATAATAGATATTGCCAAAAAACTAAATAACCTAGGTATAAACAAAATTCCCAATGATCGATCCTTCCTCGAATCCTTACCCGGAGTAGGCCACAAAACTGCCAATGTCTTTTTATCTAACATATATAAAACTGCCGCCATTGCCGTCGATACTCACGTCACAAGAGTAAGTAAACGATTAGGTCTGGTCAAAGAACAAGATGATGTTAAAATAATTGAAAAAAAACTAATGAAAGAAATTCCCGAAGATAATTGGAGTAAAGTAGGTAACCAAATACTATTATTTGGAAGATATTATTGCAAAGCTATCAATCCTCAATGTGAGACCTGTGAAATTAAAAAATACTGTCAAAATAAAAAAAAGAATTGAAAAATTCTTTTTTTACTTTACTATTCCTCGGTTAAATCAATCGCTTCAGTAGGACATTGCCTAACCGCATCCTTAGTTAAATCTTCATAATCCTCAGTTATTTCATCCATTATACATTCTGCTAATCCTTCATCATTAAAATCAAAAACCTGACTCTCAGTCAAAGCAACACAATTGCCACAACCAATACATTTATCTTTATTAACATTTGCTTTCATATTTTACCTTCCTTCTTTCTTAATTATAAGTGTAAAAAAGAAAAAAATCAATAAAAAATATTTTATTTAAATCAAAAATATGTTATTATATATATGATAGGTAGAGGGTGTTACTATGAGTAGTCGAATGGATAAATATAAAGAACAACGTGATAATGAAGAAAATATTCCTACGAGAAGTGATAAATTTAAAGGCTTATATAAACAAGTATGTAATGCCTATGATGAATTCGAGAATCTAATTATTCCTTCAAACTCTAGAGAAATAGATTTAAGTGATCTACAAAGAGAAATAAAAAACAGAGATGACTATCAAAAAGTAAAGGAATATAACGATATTATCAGCACCAATAATCAAGTAATAAGAAAAGAACAAGCTAAAGAAAAACAACGCCAAGAAAATGAAATATACGATATTAAAGAATTACTTAACAAAGCTGTCGAAGAAAAAAAGAAACCTGAACTTATAGGACCTACATTATCAAACGAAAACTATTTAAAAAGGCTAAAACTAGATGATCACGATAGTAGTAAAACAAACCTAGAAAAAGTAAAAGAAATGTATAACGAAATAGAAGAAGACTCCAAAGAAGAAGATGAATCTCTATTAAAAACAGCTAATTTATCTTTAGAAATATTATCAGACTTAAAAGGCGATAAAGATGACACAATGGTAAATATTCCCATAAAAAAAGATTTAGAGGAAAACAATAATCAAGTAGACACAGAGTTTTTCAGCAGTACCTATAAATTTAATAAAAAAGATTTTGATAATAAAAAAGAAAATGAAAAACAACCTACAGAAGAAGAATCCAATGATGACGATGATGATTTCAGTGATGAAGGAAACCATAAATATTTTTTTAAAATACTAATGTTAGTCTTTGGTATTTCCCTAGTAGTAATAATAGCTATATACTTATTCAATTATTTCAATAGAGTATAACTTCTATTATAAGTATTAACAATTATAAAGCGATTAAAATGTCGCTTTTTTTAATACCATTTTTTGTATAAATAAATTTAAAATATCTATATTATATATTAGATATCTGGTAAATATTAACTACCAAACAAAATCTCAATAATTAAAAGAAATAATAATCTAAAATAGTTTCAATTATACTTGACAAAATACAATTAAAAAGCTATAATATTAGGCCATATCTGGAGTAATAATGTTATTCCAAGGTAAAAATAAATAAGGAGGGTTTAGTTATGAAAAAAATAACTGACAAATTTTTAAAATTCTTGATGCTTTTCAGTATGATTTTTTCTAGTTTACAAACTCCTATACAAGTATTAGCCTCAGAAATAAGTTCTGAAGACAATATAAGTAAAGGTGCAATTAGAATAAATGGCAAAGTATCAGAAGATGGCACAGTAAGTAGTCCTGAAAGTAAAAATGGCATTACTGTTACAAAAATCGTATCTACCAAAGATGCAGCTAATGGTAAATACACAGTAAAATTTGAAGTGAAAGGAGAAGAAACAACTGAAACAAGACCAGTTTATATCGTCGTTGTCTTCGATAGATCTGCAAGTATGGGAAATAGCACTAAATGGAATAACGCCGTTAAAGGAGCTAAGGATTTTGCTAAGCAAATAACTGAAAGCATTCCAACATCAAAATTAGCCCTAGTTACATTCTCTACATCAGCAAAAAATTCTCGTGACTTTGCACATAAAGATTTTGAAAATCAAAATAACAATTTCCAAAACTTATTTGGTAAAGCCAAAGGTGGAACCAACCTACAAGCAGGTTTAGTAGAAGCTCAAAAATTACTAGAAAATAATATTCCAGATGAAGATAAACCAACTGCTCTTAAATATGTTGTTGTTATGAGTGATGGAGAACCAACATTCTATAACAAAGAACAATCTTCTTGCCCAAACGGAGAATATTATCCAGGATATTCTAACGTTTGTGGATATGGCGATAGCACAAGTAGAATAACTTTAGAAAAAACTCTAGCAGCTGCAAAGAGTATTAAAGATGGCGGAGCTACAATATTCTCTATTGGATATTCACTAAATAGTAATATAGTATATACTGGTGACTATACCTATAATGGAGAAACTATTAGAAATGCTGAACTAACAACTAAAGATATCTTAACAAAAGTAGCTACTGAAGATACTGAAGGAAGTATTACCCACTGTATCTCTGCCAAAGAAGGAGAAACTGGAGGTTCAATTGTTGATGCCTTTAAAGAAGTTGCTTCAAATATTCTTTATCCAGGATTCAATGCTACTGTATCTGATACTGTTGGTAAAAATTTCAGAATAGTAAATGAAGATAATACCTTCAGTCAATACGGAGCGGTTAAAACCAGTAAAAAAATAGACAAAATCACTAAAGAAACCATTACCGTTTTAGAGTTTGATATTGAAATTGATCAAGATGCTGAAACTGGATGGCATAAAACTAATGATGGCTTTGTTCTAGAATACTATGATTCAAATGATAAGTTACAAACAATAACTCCAAAAAATGATCCAGAAGTATATTGGATTCAAAATACTTATGAATACAAAGTAAACTATTACAAAGATAGTCTTTATGGCGAACTATTAAAAAGTGATACCAGAAGAGCTCCAAAAGGAACTAAGATTGATCAAAGTAATGCTGAAGTAAATAAGTATTTATCCTTAGCTGGAGAAGGATATAGTTTTAACAATATTACTCCAGAAAGTATTACTATCACTAATGACGGTAGCATAAAAGAAATAAATGTAATCTATCGTGCAGAAGGAAAAGTTACCGCTACTTATACCGTAGATACTGAAAACGGCCCTAAGTTAACAGCTGACAAAATATCTATAGGTCTAGGTGGAGATAAATATAAAACTACTGAAGAAGTATTCTATGGATACACTCTAAAGGAAGTAAAAGGAAATAGAGAAGGAACTTATCTTCCTAACAAAAACATTATAGTAAATTATATTTATACTAAAAATGAAGGTACTGTTACTAAGGATGAATTAGCAAAAACTCAAATAAGAGAAATCTTAGGAACTAACTCAGAATTTGAATACATCCTAAAATATAATGGTAAAATAGAAAACTATACTGGTACCGTAACTGTTACCCTAGTAGATACTCTACCATACGAAGTTGCATCTATTACTGCTGACAATTGTAGTTATAATGCAAATAATAGAGAATTAACTTGTAAAAAAGAAGTAACCCTAGGTAACAATCAAGGTGAAATAATTCAAGACATTGAAGCTACATTTAATGTTATAGTTAAATATAAAGATTTAATCTCAACAAAAGATTTAGATGTTACCAATAATGTTAAATCAACATTAAAATACGGTTCTAACACCAGTGAAAAAACTGCTGATACTACCGATACAATCAAATCATCTCGTGTAATAGCTAAATATGTAGATGAATCTAACCAAGAAATATCAGATTCAATTTCTCAAACTGGATTAATTGATAATGAATATACTAC
>ERZ857629.461-NODE-461-length-56993-cov-38.453722_pt1 | contig 56993 bp, 42 predicted proteins | sample MGYA00519700_ERZ857629 | MGnify/ENA primary metagenome ERZ857629 (study PRJEB31778, sample SAMEA3449351) | human gut metagenome | biome: human gut; feature: human-associated habitat; material: faeces | place: United Kingdom | collected 2010/2012 ... | reverse complement strand
CGCTGATAATTAAAACAAAACAACATCGGCAGTTTTTTGAGTGATAAAGTCAGGAGGCGGGCCGCGCGGCTCGCCTCCCTTTCTATTTTTCAAACATCATCCACCGCCGCTTTTGACAATCTTGCCAAAACAAATAGTTATTCCTAACTTTGGGGTATGAAAATGAGATACGCCACAACGGCAGACATCGAGCAAATACTGGCAATCACCGACAGCGCTCGACGGTTCCAACGCCAATGCGGATTTCGCCAATGGGAAGACGGCTACCCGGCATATGACGACATTGCCGCAGACATCGCCGCCCAAGGCGCATATATATTCGAAAACGAAGGCACCTCCGCCAAAGCCGCAGACATTACCATCGAAGGCTCGAACATCGTTGAACGTGAGAATATTGTCGCTTATGCCTACCTGACCGAAGGCGATGACGAGTACGACCGCCTATCCCGGATATGGCACTACCCCGGGCCCTACGGCGTCATCCATCGACTGGCCATAGCCCCGAACTTTCGCGGTCAAGGTCTTGCCGCCCAAATCCTTGCCATGTCCGAAGCGCACCTTGCCGCACAAGGCACACGCGCCATGCGCATAGACACCGGCCAAGACAACATTGTGATGCAGCGCATCCTCAGCCGCGCCGACTACACCTGCCGCGGTCTCCACCACTTCTCCTGGGGCCCCCGCCTCGCCTACGAAAAGCCCCTGACCTGACCCCATCTGCGGTCCGGAAATAGAGAGAGGTAAATCGCTAATTATTTGGAGTGTATGGCAAAAAAAACGCCTTTGCACTGAAAAAACAGCTGCATCTGCAACCATTTTTTCAGTAACAACTTCTAAAAAACAGGCGTAATGATAATAAATAGAGCCGATTACAACAGTAAATGTCGGCAATTTGCTAAGCCTTCAGGGAATGGGCTTTCCTCGCAATTGGAAAGCTCTTGGCATTTGGAAATAATGGTTACAATACCTCTATGCTTATATTCCCTTAATTATTGCGACATCAGGCGGGGCGGCCGGAGAGGAGGGTCGTGCGGGTGAAGTTGTCGCCGAAGGAGTATGGCAGGAAGGCGAGCGAGGGGACGGGATCAGTGATGCGGAGGTCGGCACGGAGGCCGACAGCGATGGCGCCGGTGGTCTCGGACAGGCCCATGGCATAGGCGCCGTTGATGGTGGTGGCGGCGAGCGCTTCGGCCGGAGTGAGCCGCATCTGTATGCATAGCAGCGAATTGACCAGCGACATATTGCCCGAGGGTGTCGAGCCGGGATTGTAGTCGGAGGCGGCTGCAACACCCAGCCCGGCGTCAATCATTCGGCGTGCCGGGGCGTAAGGCAGGCGCGAGAAAAGCGAGCAGCCCGGCAGTACCGTCGGCATCGTCTGTGTGCCTTTGAGGACGCGTATTTGGTCGTCGGAGGTGTGTTCGAGATGGTCTACGGAGAGGGCATTGTGCGCCACGCCCACTTCCACGCCGCCGGAGTAGTCCAGCTCGTTGGCGTGAATCTTGGGCCGCAAGCCGTGGCGGTACCCACATTCGAGTATCTGCGCCGTATGCTGCGGCGTAAAGAATCCGCGGTCGCAGAACACATCGATGTATTGGGCAAGGCCTTCGTGCGCCACGGCGGGAATCATTTCGCGACATACAACATCGACATATCCCTGATAGTCACCGGCAAAATTGCGCGGCAATGCGTGCGCTCCCAGAAATGTGGGCACAATATTGGCCGGCAAGTCTTGGCGCAAACGAGCAATGACACGCAGCATTTTCAATTCGTCATGGAGGTTGAGCCCGTATCCACTCTTGATTTCGATGCTTCCGGTGCCGTACTCAATCATACGGCGTACACGCGGCAGTGCTTGGCGGTAAAGTTCGTCCTCGGAGGTGTTGTGCAACAGGTCGGCCGAATTGAGTATTCCGCCGCCGCGACGCGCAATGTCTTCGTAGGAGAGTCCGCGTATTTTATCCTCGAATTCCCGCTCGCGCGATCCGGCATATACGATATGTGTGTGCGCATCGCAGAACGCCGGGAGGACGGCGCCGCCACAGACATCCGTCTCGGTGTCGTAGCGGCGGTCACGCGGCATCGAGGCCATGGGGCCGAAGTCGGCGATAAGCCCTTCTTTGATTACGAGATATGCATCGCGCATCAAGCGATCTTCGCCCATTTCCGTTCCTTGTAGGCGTGTGCGGCCTTGTGTTTCGATGCCGGCAAGCAGCCCGATATTGTATAATAGAATGTCCATAGCGCGTAGTGGGTAAAGGGGCGTGCCCATAATGGCCTTTACAGCTTTATAGCCATTATGGGCGTGTAATGTCAGATGCGCGGTGCTTCGCGCTGTATGAATTTGATAGAGTTGGCAATATGCGGATACATCGGTTGGTCGTTGTCTATATAGGGGACAATGGCGCGGTATTCGGCCACAAGAGCCTCTATGGCCGGTGACGACTTGAGCGGACGGCGGAAGTCGAGGGCTTGTACGGCATTGAAAAGCTCAATACCGAGTACGCGTTCGGTATTGAGTACCACGCGGTATAACTTTGTAGCCGCATTGGCACCCATGCTGACATGGTCTTCCTGGTCCTGCGAGGACGAAATCGAGTCTACCGAGGCGGGCATACACAGGCCCTTGCTTTGGCTGACGATGGATGCGGCAGTGTATTGCGGAATCATAAATCCGCTATTGAGACCCGGATTGGCCACGAGGAAGCGCGGCAGATCGCGCAGGCCCGAGATGAGGCGGTAGATGCGGCGCTCTGAGATGCTTCCCAGCTCGGCAACGGCTATGGACAAGGCATCCATGGCGATGGCCAACGGCTGGCCGTGGAAGTTGCCGGCCGAAACAACGAGGTCTTCGTCCGGGAACACCGTCGGGTTATCTGTCACCGAGTTGCTTTCGGCTTCGAAGACGCTGTCCACGTATCGTATTGTGTCCTTGGACGCCCCGTGTACCTGCGGTATGCAGCGAAACGAGTACGGGTCTTGGACATCCTTCTTCGGACGAGCCACTATCTCACTACCTTCCATAAACTTGCGGAAGAATGTAGCCGTGTCAGACTGGCCGCGGTGTGCGCGGATGCGGTTGACCGAGTCATTGAAGGGCTCGATGTGGCCGTCGAAGGCATCCAGCGAAATGGCGCCTATGACATCGGCCCATGCCGAAATTCGATGTGCCATGTGCAGCGCCCACGTGCCGTAGGCATTCATAAACTGTGTGCCGTTGAGCAACGCCAGACCTTCCTTGGACTGCAAGTCGATAGGCTCCCAGCCCATCTTGTGCATCACTTCGCCGGCATCCACCACCCTGCCCATGTATTCCACTTCGCCCATTCCGATGAGCGGTAACGACATGTGCGCCAATGGCGCCAAGTCACCCGAAGCACCCAGCGAACCTTGCTGATAGATGACGGGGATGATGTCGTGGTTGTACATATCGATAAGTCGCTGAACGGTAGCTACTTGCACACCGGAGTGGCCGTAAGCAAGCGATTGAACCTTAAGCAGCATCATCAACTTGACAATCTCGGAGGGCACGCGTTCGCCGGTGCCGCAAGCGTGTGACATAATCAGATTACGCTGCAATGTGGACAAGTCTTTACGGTCTATAGAGACATTGCACAGCGAACCGAAGCCCGTTGTGACACCGTAAATGGGCGTGCCGCCGACGGCTTTTTTGTCCAAGTACTCGCGGCACTTGTGTATGCGCTCCACGGCTTGCTCCGATAGACGCAGCGCCTTGCCCGAGGCAACGATTTCGTATATTTTGGCAGGCGTAATATGCCTTTCGCTAATGGTATGATACATATTCGAGGTAAGAATTTGTGGTTTGTAAATTTTTGAGAAGGCGGACAATATTTCCCATGAGCCAAAGTCACGCGAGCGCATCGCGCACCACGTCATCATCGGCGATGTTGGGCATGGTGATGATCATGTCCGGATGAAGAGCCATGGCGCGACGCGCAGCCGACATGGCTCCGTCGTTGCGAGCCCAGCTGCGGCGAGCGATGCCGTTGTTGACGTCCCACAGCATCATCTCGTCTATATGCCGGCGCGCCTCGGCGCTGCCGTCGATAACCATACCGAATCCGCCGTTGACGACTTCGCCCCATCCGACGCCGCCGCCGTTGTGCAGCGACACCCAGGTGGCTCCGCGAAATCCGTCGCCGATGACATTCTGCACGGCCATATCCGCAGTAAAGGCCGAGCCGTCATAAATATTGGACGTCTCACGATAGGGCGAATCGGTGCCCGAGACATCATGGTGGTCACGACCCAGGACTATGGGCGCCGAGATGCGCCCGTCGGCTATGGCTTCGTTGAAGGCACGAGCTATAGCCATACGGCCCTCTGCATCAGCATATAGAATACGTGCCTGCGATCCGACCACCAAGTTGTTGGCGCCGGCTTCGGCTATCCAATGAATGTTATCTTCGAGCTGTCCGGCAATTTCGGCGGGAGCATCGCGGCGCATATCTTCGAGTACGCGGCGTGCGATGTCGTCACTCTGCGCCAAATCCTCAGGCAGGCCCGAGGTGCACACCCAGCGGAATGGCCCGAAGCCGTAATCGAAAAACAGCGGCCCCATAATGTCCTGCACGTATGACGGGTATATAAACTTGCCTTCGGAGTCCACAATGTCAGCTCCGGCGCGTGAGGCCTCCAGCATAAAGGCGTTGCCGTAGTCAAAGAAATACATACCTCGTGCCGTAAGCTTATTTATGGCGGCCACCTGTCGGCGCAGAGACATCTGCACCTGCTGCTTGAATTGTTCCGGATCTTCGGCCATCATCATGCGCGACTGCTCGTAGGTAAGTCCTGCCGGATAATATCCGCCGGCCCACGGGTTGTGCAGCGAGGTCTGGTCGCTGCCCAGGTCTACACGGATGTTCTCATCAGCCAAACGTTCCCAAAGGTCTACAATATTGCCTTGATAAGCCATAGACACCACCTCGGCATCGGCCAAAGCAAGTCGTATACGCGGAATCAGCTCATCCAACGAGGTATGCACCTCGTCCACCCATCCCTGGCTGTGACGCTTCTCGACGGCCGCCGGATTGATTTCGGCGACAACGCTTACCACGCCGGCTATATTTCCGGCCTTGGGCTGTGCTCCCGACATTCCGCCCAGTCCGGAAGACACAAACAGCATACGGCGTGTGTCGCCCGGCGCGCGACGCTTACGAGCCGCATTGAGCACCGTAATTGTGGTACCGTGGACTATGCCCTGCGGACCTATATACATGTACGATCCGGCTGTCATCTGGCCGTACTGCGACACGCCCATGGCGTTGAAGCGCTCCCAGTCGTCCGGCTTGGAGTAATTGGGTATGACCATACCATTGGTGACCACAACACGTGGCGCGTCCTTGTGCGACGGAAACAGCCCCAACGGATGTCCCGAGTACATTACCAAGGTCTGACACTCGGTCATCTGCGACAAGTATTGCATCGCCAGGCGGTATTGCGCCCAGTTTTGGAACACGGCACCGTTGCCGCCATAAGTGATAAGTTCGTGCGGATGCTGAGCCACGCGCGGGTCCAAATTGTTCTGTATCATCAGCATTATGGCCGCAGCCTGCCGACACTTGGCCGGGTACTCCTCGATGGGCCGGGCGTACATCGGATAATGCGGGCGCAACCGATACATGTATATGCGGCCATAGCGGCGCAGCTCCTCGGCAAATTCCGGGGCCAAGACGGCGTGCTGTTCCTTAGGGAAATAGCGCAACGCATTTTTCAGAGCCAAGGCCTTTTGTGCGGGCGTGAGGATATCCTTGCGCCGCGGAGCGTGGTTGACAGAAGTGTCATATTCCTGCGGTTCGGGCAGTCGGGCCGGAATACCGCCCACGATGTCCTGTTGGAATTGGTTGAGGGTCATAGTCTTTCTTCGATTTCGGATATTAGAGTCTGTTCGCGGCTGTCCGCCTCGGCAGCCAAGGCCTGAGCCTCACCTTTGAGTGCCTTGGCCTTGTCCGTGTCCTTGAGTCCGGCAGCATTTATCATCACGTTGAGCGCCGCACCGCGCACGGCGGCACGAGCGGCAAGTATGGCTACGCCGGCGTCCGATAGCGAATTGGGATTGCCATCCACAGCCATAACATGCGCCACGTCAAATACTTCCATGGCGGCTTTCATAGTCTTCAGCGGCACTTGGGCGGCATATAGTGTAGCCTCCTCGAGGGCGGCGGCACGTGCGGACTTTTCCTCATCCGTGCCCTTGGGCATGGCAAATACGGCCATAATGCGGTTGAAAGCTTCGGTATCCTCGTCCACCAAAGCGAGCAGACGCTGCATCAGCGCATGCCCCTTCACGGCCCAGTCGGAGAAGAATTCCCAGCGGTCGTCCCATCCGGGCTTATGCGCCGACAGGTTGGCGACCATGGTGGCCAAAGCGGCACCCATGGCACCCATATACGCCGATACGGAGCCGCCGCCGGGCGCCGGCGATTCGCAGGCCGTCTCCTCGGCAAAGCCTTGGCAAGTAAAGTCAACGAGTTTCTTGCCGCCCTTAGGAGCCAAGAGGTCTTCAATGACTTTTTCGTGAACCTTGAAAGGTGCCAAATCCTCAAGACCGAGCGACTTGACAGCTATCTTGATAATCTCGTCATCGCTGATACCCAGCGAGCGGCATTGCTTGCGCAGAAAATATTTGCCGGCATCCAGCAGACACGAACGCGGCACCAGACCCACGATTTCGGTTCCGGTGACACGCAATCCGCGGCGGTCGGCGGCGCGGCACACCTCCTCGAAAGCCACGTGCAGCGGCGTGGCGCGTATGTCCGTAATATTCATCGACACCTGGGCGATGCCGTATTCTTCGATGTACCATCCTATGGCCTTGCAACCCTTGAGCGTGCCCGGAATCATCACCGGATTACCCTCGGCATCGCGTACAATCCTGCCCGTGATGGGATTACCCTCGCGGCGCGGACGTCCTTTTTCGCGGACATCAAAGGCGATGGCATTGGCGCGGCGAGTGCTGGTCGAATTGAGGTTGAAATTGACAGCAACCAAAAAGTCGCGAGCACCGACGACGGTAGCTCCGCTGCGTGCTGCCTGCTCGGTGAACTCTCCGCCACCGAAGTCCGGCATCTCCGCCGGGTCGGTGATACGCTGAGCCAGAGCCTCGTACTCACCCTTGCGGCATACAGCCAAGTTACGGCGCTCGGGACGTAAAGCCGCCGCCTCATAGCAATACGTCGGTATCGCCAGCTCATCAGCTATACGTTTGGCAAGAGCACGAGCCATCTCGGCGCACTCCTCAAGGGTGACGCCGCTCACCGGCACCAAAGGCAAAACATCTGTGGCGCCTATGCGCGGATGCTCGCCGTGGTGCGTACGCATATCGATAAGTTCGGAAGCCTTCTTGACACTGCGGAAGGCCGCATCCACCACCGCCTCCGGCGTACCGGCAAAGGTCACGACCGTGCGATTGGTCGCCTTTCCGGGGTCCACGTCCAGCAGTCGGACGCCCTCGACGTCCTCGATGCTCTTGACTATCTCTTGTATAACTTCAGGGCGGCGTCCTTCGCTGAAATTGGGGACGCACTCAATGATACGTTTCATGTTCGGGTCTGGCACTTATGTGTTTATTTGTGTTTGGTTTCGATATAGTCTGTTGTATATTCGGTATCGTATGTTCGGTCTTGATATTACCCCCGTCGCTTACGGGAGTTTGGTTTCTCGGGTTCGGTATTTTGCCGCCATCCTCCGCGCCGAAGCCTCACGATGTCATTCGGAGCACTCGGATTGCAACATTTGAGCGTCGGAAGGCGTATCAGAGGCGTCAATGTGTCACCACCGCTTCTCCTATCCTTGGCTATCCCGCCGCTTTCACTGGCAAATATAGCACTTTTCCGCCAATAATCCCGCATCATCGCCGAAAACACTGCCACGGACAAAACACCCCCCAAAAAAAGTTTTTTAAGCCTGTATCGCAAAATGATACAGGGTGCAGCTACCTTTGCGGTGTAATTCACCAATAAACAAAAAGATTATGGCATTATTCAAAGTAACCACAAAACGCCTCATTCTCAGCGGAGGCAAGCGTCTCGAAGCCGGTATGACGGCCGAAGTCCCGTTCAATGACTTTACCCTTCCCCTGTACAATTCATCGGTAAAGGAAACAATACGTCATCAATTCGCTATAAAGTATGCCGTAGATTTCCCCGCTTCTCAGATTAACCTCTCCAACCTGACGGTTGAAAAGATCTGATTGCAGCGCGAAGCACAACACATATGGCCGTAATTTTTTATCGAACAAAGTTGCGGCCATTTTTTAGCCGCGCCTGCTGATTTTCTCGAAATTAAGCGGTATCTTTGCAGCCGCCGATGTATAGTACGGACACTCGGATGACAACTGCCTCGAATTATTTGACTACAAACAAATCAGCACATACTTTTTACTATTAATGATATGGGAAGACACTACGCTAATGACAATTGGCTGAATGAAATGGCCAAGACGGACGAGTACGCCTGCCGCGATCTCGCAACCGAAGTGAACGAGATGACTGACGGGCGGCAGACCTATAATGCCGTCTTCGGATTCTTGCCGGGCGGCACTTCGACCCGGCCTCGTAACGTCTCGATTGCTTCGTTAATGAGGCTGTACTGCGCCGAACGAAGCGGACACAAGGAGGACGCACGGCGTGAAATAAAACTCCGTTTTCATTACCTGGATTATACGATTCAGAAAAAGATTTTGCGGCTGTTTCTGGACGGCTCGAAGCAAGACAGATTATTCTGTTTCAAGCAAATAAGGCATAGTTGGGATAAAGTGTTCGAGCCGAAACTTATTGAGCTGTGGGAGATGCACTGCGAGCCGGAGTGTGCTAATCTTTTGGTCAAGTACGGCAATATCGACTATGTACGCCGGCATCAAGAGGAGTTGGCTAAATCGGCAGGGTATTATCCTACCGGCAAAAGGCTGGCGCTCGAGGACAGAAATTTTGTCATCGAAAAGGAAAAGTTAGAGGGTCCGGCTATGTATGTCCGGCTGTTGTATGAAACCAAACGCACTATCGGAACGGACGAAGCGACGGACATCTTATGGTGGGCGATTGATCGGTCGCTGCTGCAAGGCATACGTCACCAATGCAATATTGCGCCGTACTTTCTTGTATACGATGGTCGTTTGGACAGCGATGGATTGCCGCTCGAAACAATTGTGCCGTCCATTGTATGGGACGACAATGTAATGGAGTGCATGCGCTACCTGTATCACATTGCGCCGAAGGCTGTTGTGGCCGAAGCATTGCGCCGGGACATGGAAGTGCGCAAATTGTTTTATCGTCTTGTCGGCGGAAAGTGCTACAACAATTCAAGTGACCCGAGTGCGGATAGGCGGCATGATATGCAGATGTTTTGCAAATTGGCTTACGCGATGTTTCCCGAAGATAAGCGAAAGTATGCTGCCGAAAACGACTGCCGGACAGATACATCCGGTCCTTCTGCAGCGTCCTGGGATAATTGTGGTTGCCACGAAGATGAATCAAGCTTATTGGATTGGAGAGTTTATGCCAACCATTCGAGCACAAATCTACTTGAGACCATCCGGGAATATCGTCTGACCGAAGAAATGACGCCGGAGGAATGGAAAACACTATACATCGAAAAAAATATACCGAATAACTCGGCATTCACGTTACTTTCCAAACGATTAAGCCTCGAACCTGACTGCCCAAGCCGGGAGGAGTTTATCACAAAGTTGCTGAGCTGATGGTCGTGTTTTAGTCGTGGCGTCTGATGTAAGTTTGTTCAAACTTGTAGACCTTGGATAATGGTGCAAAATTAGTCGTTTTCGACATATAGGTCGGATTTTGCTGATTTTGACGGGAAGTTGATTATTAAGCGGCAGTATAATAAGATTATAGCATATAGACCGAAAAGTGCGACGTTCCAAGTCGTTTTGATGACGGAACGCCGCATATTTTGGACTAATTGGAGGCAGATGCCGCTTAGGGCTCGTTGTTGCAGGTGATGGTGAGGGAGGTGATTTTGCCGGCGGCGATGATGTCGTTCTCGTTGTAGCCGCTGCGGAAGGCTTCGACAAGGGAGTAGGTCTTGTTGCCGTTGATGCGGATGTATTCTACATTGGAAAGGTGGACAATCTTTCCCGAGGCGGAGACGTTGGAGAGTTCGTCGGGCACCACGGCTGCCTGCCAGAATGTGCCTGTGGGGGTCACGTGTTTCTTGGTCTTGATGTATCCGTAACCGCCGAAGGGGCGCACGTGAAATCCTCGTTCGGGGGTGATGCGGACGCCGGCCTGCTTCTTGCTGTCAAACTCGATGGTCTTGACTTCGTCGGCGTATGGGCCGGTGACATATACGCGCAGTATGCCCAGGCCGTTGTGGAAGTTGAAGTCTACCTGACCTTGGTCTTTTGCAACGGTTGCGGTGTCGGATATGAGCAGGTATTTAAGCCCTTCGGTTTGGTCTGTGATGTCGAAGGTGTTGGGCGTGAATGCTATATATTTGTTGACTTCGAGGTCACGGTAGGCCATAATGGGCTTGTTAATTTGGACTTTCTTCCGGCCGTCGGGGTCTGTCACCAGGGTGATTTCGCCGATGCCGTCCGGTTGTGCTTGTACGCAGTCTGCTGCATCGTCGCTGAGTTCGCGTACGATGAATGTCTCTGTTCCGTTCCATTCGAGCAGGGTTGCCGATAGGTCATCGTTTTCGGTCATCCTTGACCCCGGTTTGCCGTTCCAGGGTGTCTCGGTGTAGTCCGCGAGGGTTATGTTGCCGACCTCTAAGGCGTATCGGGGCCGTTCGTTGGCTGTCGGCTCGTCCGAGGCGCAGGATACTGCCAATATGCATACCGGCAGCGCCGTCAGGGATAATGCTATGTATCGTATGGTCTTTTTCATCTGCTTGATGTTGTGCTTATTGTCACTTCATTTTTGTGGCCTATATCGCGGCATTAAATCGTGAGCGAATAGTCGTTGCTGTTCTTGGCCCACGGCATAGATGTTGTCGTAACTTCGACATCATCCTTGCTGCTGCCGTTGATGGTGATATTGAATGTATAGACATATCCGCTCTTAAACTCGAACTCAGAGGCGGTGACAAATTTGGACAGGTCGATATTGTGCGTTATTTGCGGACCGACGCCCGGTACAGGACGGTATTCCATCATAATGAACGGCTTGTTAGTGGCCCGTTTTTGTGCAACGATTATTGTTTCATACGAATATGCGGCCTCCTCGGTCACCGAACCCCATTTGACGGTGTTTGCCGGATCCAGCCCCTTGTGTGGGGGTGTCTTGTACTTGGTGTTGTATGACTTGATGAGGTCAAGGGTTATCTTCTTGTCGCTTTTGTTCACCGTGTATTCGGCGGTCTGGTCGATGTCTCGGAGTAGGACGTGCCAACAGTATTGGTACAGGTTCTTGATGTACGGGGTGTTGCGGATGTTGACTACGACTTTGACCTGGGTGTGGTAGAAATCGAGTTTACGACCATCGCGACCGATGTCGTTGGAATAGGCGAGCATGAGGTCGTCGCTGATAGTTGACCGGTGGCAGGTAGTCCACATTATGGTATCACCTACGGGATAGTAGCGGTTGGGGAAGCGCCCGATGACTTCGATTTTCCCGCCCGGCTTGACTATGAAGGGGTTGGAAGATGTGAGCAGCGCTATGGATGCGCTGTCCAGTGTGTCGGAGACGATGTATTTGCGTAGTGCGCCGTTGGCCTGTATTGCCACGCCGCCGGTGTCCACTTCCAGCCATGCTGTGCGCGAGCTGATTGTACCTTCGGTGCTTATATTGAGGCCGAGACCATTGGCAATAAACTCGAGGGGTGTGCCTGCGATGTCCTGCGGCTCGCTGTCTTCTGATGCACAAGCAACGAATAGCACCGCCGGCATTATGCCGCCGAGTATGGCATAGATATATTTCTTGATGCTTTTGTTCATGTCCGTTTGTATGTCCGTTGTTTGGATATGAGTGTTGTTCGGTGTCGTTGGAGCAATCAAAGCTCGGCAAAGTGTTCGCCGCCGTCATCCCAGTCCTTTTGGGTGGCGATAAGGCTTAGCTCGGAAGGCTTGATGGTGACGGTGTATGTATAGACGCGATTGCGTTTTAGCACGCCGAACAGCGAGCCGTTGCTTTGATATGTTTTGCCGTTGATTGTCAGTGTGAGATCGGAGCCGGATGCCGTCTGCGAGGCTACGATTGCCGTATAGACTACCGCCTGCTCGGTCGCGTTGTCGATGACTTGTTGTATGGTGTTGTCCTTGAGCGACCAGTCGTTGATGGGTGCCCTGCTGTCAAAATTAAACGCGTTCCATGTCGTGCTGAAATTGATGTCATCGTGTTGCAAGCCGCCCAAGGTACATTCGGCATTGGCTATGTCGTCGAGAGTGATGCCCATTGCCGGGTCTGCCTTGATTTTCACGACAATTTTCGACATTTGATGCTTGAATACAAGGTTGTCGATTTTGCCGCTGCTTATCCAGTCGGCCTGTATTCCTTTTTGTACACGCACAATGTCAATCTTGCGTTGTAGCTCGCGAGTGTTTTGCTTGCGGGTGTTGATTGCAATTCCAACGTTTGATTTGTCTATTCTACTCGGATCATTGGGGGTATATGGCGCATACGCGATAATAGAATTAGACCCGGCGGTCAAGTCAGAAACGGCGATGGCTTTGCCAATTTTGGTAAAAAATGCCGTTGTTCCGGTAGACGTGGTGTAATAGGGAAGGTTTTGGTAGTCTTTGACTATGGCGTAGGAGAACGGTGCGGTGATGTACACGCCTATTGTGTCGGCTTCCCATAGAGAGCCGTTTACGCGGGACTGCGGGGCACGCTCCCCGACAAATGTGCCGGAAATCTGAAGCTCCCTGCTATCTGTGAAGTCCGGGCCGTCTTCCCCGGCGCAGGAACATAAGTATAGCGTTGAGAGTGCTATGGCGGACGAAAATGTGAGAATATGCTTTAACGTCATATTGGCGGTGTTATAGTGTTTTGTTGTATCCCTTGACGAGAAGCCGGACAAAGCGTGCTTGATGTACGCATGTCGGCTGATAAAGGATATGGCGTTTGTTTTCCCTTAGTGTGGAATGACTGTATCAGAACGATATTCCCACACTAAGGCAATCTTTTGTCGTGATGATGTTTATTGCATCACGGCTTCGCCGGAGCCGCTGCCGCCGTATTCCCAATCAGTGACGGTACAGCCTTCGATTTTGAGGCCCGTCTTATGGATGGTAATGGTGTAGGTATAGGTCTTGCCGGGCTCGAGAGCGGGCTGCATGGCGGTATCGTTGACGTACGCCTGTGCAGCAATTACGGACTTGAATTTCAGCGGAGCTGTCAACGTCTGGGGGATGACGAGGGCGTCATAAGTGACGACATTATTGGTCATATCGGTAGTGTGCGTCGAGTATACCAGCGACCATTCGATGGGACTGCCGGAGGGAGTAACTGCGCCGGTGGCGAGGTCGAAGGTGCCGTCATGGATGAGGCCGTCGATGTAATGGCCGCCGATAGCGATGTCAGGGGTTGTGAGGCCGTCGCCGGGCTTGAGTTTGACCACCAGACGCGACATTACGTGGCGGAAGGCGGCAGAGCCGGTGAACGACAGTACGGGGCTATTCTTGGAGGCTACGGCGCCGGTGGCGTAGATGAAGTCTATGCGTTTTTGCTGCTCGCGAGTCACCTGGTCGCGGGTATTGACCTGGGGATTGTTCCAGGTCGCACCGCTTTCGTAGGGAGCATATGCACAGAATGTTATATCCTCGGTGCCTTCGAAGTATATCGGGGCGGCGTCGGCGGTGAACTCGGCAACATCACTTGTCGAGGTAGTGGAGTAGGATATGTTTTTGTACTTGTCCTGCATCTTGGTGTTGCCGGCGATGGCGAATACGCCGATGTTATCGGCTTCCCATGTCGAGCCTAAGGCGCGAGAGTTGGTCTCGAATCCGGCGGTGATTTTGAGGGCTGTCGGAGTGTTGTCGGGCTCGTTGTCTGAGGAGCAGGATGCCAGAGCAAAGATTGCGAGAGTAGGCAGAAGGATGTTATATAGTTTCATTTTGTGATATTTTTTATCGTGCGATTTGATTGTTTGTCAGTGGTTTGTGTTGTATCTGTCGAGCGGTGTTACTTGGCGTCAAAGTTGCCGCCGTCGGCTTCGGTCCAAGCTGTGATGGTGCAGCCTTGTATCGACACTCCGGTCTTGTGGATGGTGACAGCGATGTCGTACTGGTATCCGGCGAGCCATTCGTTGCGCGGGTCGGCGATGCCGGCGTTGCGGTTGGCGGCAGTGAAGTCTATTGCGGCGGTGTATGTCTGAGCACCGGGCTGTGTGGCGGTGAATGTCAGTGCGCTGCCGAAGGATTGCGGGGCAACTATCAGCGTATAGGCTACGGTCTTGGCGGCGTCATCGGCTATGGCCGGGGCATTTTGTTCGGCTGTGGCGTTGTTCGCAAATGTCAGCGTAGCTGCATCCTTGGAGGTCACGATGCCGGTTGCACGATCAAATGCGGCGGATGTATTGAATTCGCCGAGCGCCAATACAGCTTTCTTGACTTCATCATAGGTTACATCGCTGCCGCAACGTGCGGTGATGACCACCTTAGACATTTTGTGCGCTAAATTGAAGGCTACATCGGGACTTGCTTTGCTGCCCATGGCTTGCGCCCATAGGTAGTCAAAGGTCTTCTGCGAAGCCTGCAGACGCGTATCAGCTGTTGCGGCTGCATCGCTCCACGGATAGTAAGCTGTGAAAATCACTTCGGCATTATTCTGGAAATAGATATGGTCACCGGCGGCTGCAAATGCTCCGGTGCCATCGGTGGTATACTTGAGATTGGAATATGTCTTATCGCCGCTTTGGCCCGAAATGCCTATGGCGTCTCCGGATTCCCATGTATTGTCATAGGCGCGCGCTGCGGTGGCTATGCTTGCGGTGAAATTAGGTTCGTCAGCACCTGTGCCGGGCGTGGGGTTGTCGTTGTTACAAGCCGTCAAGGTAGCGGCCGCTAAAGTAATCGTAAGTAGCGTTGTTTTTTTCATAATCGGGTGTTATACTTTTTGTGTTTTCTGTTTGTTGTATTGTAGTGGATGCCGACAGATGTCAATGAGCATCGTATCCGCCGCCGTCGGCAGTCTTCCATCCGTCTATAGAGCCTTCAAAGCCACCTTTGACCGGAAGTTTCAGGTCACCGCGTATAGCCAGAGGACTTACGCTTTTGCCGAAATCTTTGGTCATATCGGAGATATCGGAGGTGATGGTGCACGTATCGCCGTTGTCGAAGGCTATGTCCACCTTCAGCGACATATTGCTGTAGTCTGCATCCTGTATTGCAAAGAATCGGAAGGTCGCGGTCAATAGTTTTTCCGATTGTTTGAGTCGCTCGGCGGTGGTGCGTGTTCGATCAGCCGGGTCGGCGCTGTGAGTGATGAAGTCGATAGCACCATATACGCCGTCAATGCTCGCGGTGGCGGATGCTATGCGGTCGTAATCGCCCTCGACAATGGTTAGAACGAGGTCGACGCTGCGCATCAGCTGCACCATGTTGACGGTGGCATAATATGTCGCGGCGGGAGCAACGTGTATCGTGCTTGTGTAGTCGTGGTAGTCACCGGCGAACATTATGCCCGGATAAGCGATAAGCCCGCCATCTGCGGATTTGGCGACTGCGGCGCGTGTGCCGCTGAGCGTCACGCCTGCCGGAGTGTTGAATGCCGACAGTCGGTAGTCGCCGATGGCTATATCCGTAAAGATGTATTTGTCGCCGGAAGCTGTGGCGGTGCGATCGCCGCCGTCAACGCGCACATCCGGAGTGACCCATTGCAGGTGCATAGTGTATTCGGACGGCTTCACAGCGTCTGCCGAGATATTGTTCCACGCGGTGGTAACTTCGATATTTCCTTTGGCATCATAGAGTGTATCCTTGACGCACGAGGATAATGCAGTTGCGGCAATGCCTGCGAATATGCTGAGTTTGAAGATGTTCATCGTTTCAGGGCATTAAAATATGTTCCACACCAAGGTGACGCCTGCATGGGTGACGCCCCAATAATTTTTATTGTCATGTTCGAGGCGTACGCGAGTGCCGTCGTATAGATAGTATTTATCGTAATCGACATTGAGGCCTCCGATGCCGATGGACAGGTCAAGAGAGAGTGCTTTATTGAGCCGGAATACATATCCGCCTTTGATGCCGCCGCCCTTGACAGAGCCTTGACGTCCGGTGTCGGTGAATTTGTAGTTGAAATCGCCGTAGTGACCGTAAGCACCGATGTATCCGCGGTTATTCTTACCCAAATATAGGCGTCCCTCGGGCAATACTTCCCATAATGCATAGCGGCGGTCTTTGTCGTTCCACGACCAGGATGTCCATGACCCGTGTGCCAGAATGCTAAAGCGCTCGGAGACGTGCCATTCGATGCCGAAGTCGGGGGTGAGCGTAGCCCAGCGCAACAGATTGGCACGCAGATCTATGTGCGGGCGGGTCGGCGCTGCTACCTGCTGAGGTCGGGACTTGGCTGCAACGGTGTCTGTCGGCTCGGGTTGTGCCTCGGGTTGTGCCTCGGGCTCGGCTGTCACTATGGGTTGCGAAGGCTCGGGCATAGGCAGGGGCACCGCCTCGGAGGTCGGCAGGGTTATGCGTACTTCTACGTAGTTGCCGCCGTCAGAGTGATTGGTGGTACGGAAGCACTGTTCGGTGAGCCCGCAACGTGTAATCATCTCGGACTTGACACGGTTGCTGCGTGTACGAGCTGTCGTAAGATTGGCATCGGTACTGCCGCACGAATCGCAATACCCGAATACGGCTACCGGAACGTCGCCGGCAAGGATTGCATCCTTGTGCATATTGACGCACTCAATCATTGCCGCTATCTGGTTGTGATTGTCGTGATAGTCGTCATAAAAGCGGTCGGAAGCGGCGGCAAAGCGGAACGTCAGGACACGGCTTCCGTCTTGTCCCTGCGCCGTGACGGCGATGCCTGCTGTAAACAGCATCGCGCATAGGGTGCAAATTATTCGTCGTAATCTCATATCGGATATTGGTTGGTTTAATCAATAATGACGAGGGCATCGCGGCTGTTGTCGCGGTGCTCTCGGTCATTTGTACTCGCGACATTTCAATAGCCGCGAACTGGGTAAATATAGAGGATTTGTATTAGGGATAGGGATCATATTGTTTCTGCTACGGACACTTGTACAAGTGCTCGATATCTTGTGCAAAGTTAGACGTAAACGAATGCCATGTTTGGATGCGTTGCACAAATTCGTTTTCCGCTAAGACGTTTTTAATGTTCTTTAACTTTCCGCTGAGCATCAAAAACAGCCCTCATGTCAAAGACTCATGACCCGCTATGCGCCGTGTGTTTAGGTGTTTTTTCTGTTTAGATGTATGCTGCAAGCGCCTTTTTTTCCGCTAAGATATGGTTTTTGACGTATAGACTATTATTTGGCGAATGTCTCGGAAATCTGTTTGGCCACTCGATTTATCGCGCTATTTATATCATGCTCGACGCCGGTTATGCCGAGAGAAGAGTAGGCACCTCGGCATGACGCTACGGGACGTCCGGTAAGGTAGTCTATGAAATTGACGATTACGATTGTCTCCTCGGGTTGAACATTCACGCCGAATTTGACCAATAACAGCTTTCCCTTCTGAGATGGGGTCAGCTCGAATATTCGTCGATCGTTTATCAACTGCAAGTTTGACTTTTCTACGGCATCGTACAGCAGAATTTCATGCTCCATCAGTTCGGCCGGAATATGGTATGTCTCGTTATCGATGACCGAAACATACTCGTACTTAGCGAGATTTGCGCTACTCGAAACCGTTGATTTTGATGTGGTGCACGCTGATAGCAGTATCACTGCAGCCAACGCGGCCCAAATCCTAAACCGGCAATTATTCATAGGAGGTTTTTACGTTGAAATATACTTTGGTGTAAGTGCTTTCGTAGCGGACCAAGACTTTTACCGGCACTGTGCCACCGGAGGCAGGATATGTATTGGAGAACTTTATCTGATTATCCTTGATTTCGACATTCAGGTTTCGAGCCAAATCGTAACTGCCATTTTGGTCGTCGATGTCATACTCGCTATCGATTTTGCAACCTTTGGGAAACGAATAGGCTGCTGTTTCTTCGGTTTGCGCCTTGTTCTTGTTCAGTTTCAGGTCAATGGTTTTACCCCATTCCGGAAGGTTCTTGTACTGAGGATAGCTTTCGGCATACTTGATTTTGGCGCCGACTATATCATTGTCCTTATTATAAATCCATGAATCGACATAGACGTTATAATAATTGGCGTTGAGGGGCATCGCGCGTGCTTCGGCCACCGTTTCGATGTCGCTTACAAGAGCAATTTGATAGAAATTACCGGGAGTGATTGCGACGTTCTGAGCAATCTGGGTGAGGTTAGGGTTTTGGCCAAACCCGCTTTTTGTGCCGAGGTCAGCTATTGCGCAGCGAGATGTGCTAAAGTTGCTTGACTCGTCGATGATGACGTCCGAGCCTCCGATTGCTGTCCCGCGATCCCCAATCATCATATTCAGTGTAAGGGCATTTGTGGGGATTTTAGGCTCGTCATTGTTGCTGCAGGCGATGGTCGATATTGCCAAGAGGGCAAATAGTGTAACTGAAAGCTTGTTCATAGTAATTGGGCTATATTATCTGAGATGTGTAGATTTGACTTCTATAATATGTAGACAAAGGTAGTGTTACCCCACGAATATAGCGGCGTAAAAAATATTAAAAATGATTGCAAGGGATTAATGAATATACGCAGCAGCCTTCGGCATAAACTCTGCCCTTGGCGCAAGTTGTTGGAAGCTAAGGGCTTTATGCGCTGCTGCGCGGTCGCGCCGCTGGGGTTACAGCGTGACGCCGCTGACGATTTCGGGGTCAACTTGCGGCACGCTGCGTTTGGCCTTGCTGAAACTCGAGCCGGAGGCAAATCCGGCGGCCTCGGCGATTTCGCTCTGTTTGGCTTCGGGGTGCGCCAGTCCGTACAGGCGTGCGTGTTCCAGGCGGAACATATTGATAAGGTTGTAGTACCCCACTTGAATGATAAAGCGGTTGGCCCCGCTTTTCTTGCCCGAGCCTATGAGCGCGAGTATGTCCGACTTTTGCAGGTGCGGCTCGCGATATTTTTGCAAAATGATTTCGAGTACTTGTCGGCGTGCTTCGTTTGATTCGGGTTCGGACGCCTCCGCTTCTTTGACTTCTTCCTCCTTGGCGGCAATGATAGCTTCTTCCATGAATTTAACCTTACGACACCCTATTCGGTCAAGCTGTTCTTCGATATACTTGGGCCGCAGCAGCCTTTGCGGATGAAGTATCAAGCACAGAAACAGTACCATCCATACGGACATGATGATCTCCGCCACCATGTTCAGGACGCGACTGTCGGCAAGCAGCACAGCCCAGACTATGGCGGTCCATACAACAGGAAGGTATATGACTTTGCCGGCAAATTTGTGCGGAAAATCGCTATCATCCGAGAAGTTGCCCTTGTTATAATCCGAAATCCGGCTTTTGAGCCAAATCAAGGTCTTGAGCATATATGCCGTCAGAATTATGCCTATGCCGGAGGCTATGCCAAGCACCACAGAGCTGTGTACCTCAATCCATACGCCGACCGGAGCATAAAGCACGGAGCATGTCATAATAAAAAGCAAACTCATAGGTACGTAGAAAAGCAGAATTGCGCTCGAGCCGCGCAATTTATGCCATTTGAAATACTGCAGGAACATGGCAGCAAAAACAGCCGGATAAAACACCACGCCGAAGACACGCACAAAGACCCATGTTCCCGGGGCTTCCGGATGCAAATAATATGGCGTCAACATCGCTACGGCCATGAATACAAAGGCGGTAAGCGAACTTGCCGGATAGAAGTACCGAATTTCTTTGTCGTAAGGGCGGCAATGATGTATCAGCCGGACAATGCCGCATATTATGCCTGTGACGATGAATATAAGGCAGATATCGGAATAGTATGTATAGCCGTGGGACATGTCGTGTCGTATATGTGTGGCTGTGCTTGTTTTTTCAGCGCAAAATTAACGATTTTTTGCACAACAACCTAAGTTTGACCGCAAAAATTTCAAGTCCGGAACGTGCCTCTGTGTGGACGCGCCCCGGACTTGATGCGAATGGGCATGGCGGCAGTCAATGCCGCTGTATGCCGTTATGGATTGCGCCTATGCAGTTTTATTTGACATAGACCTTAGATGCTTTTCCACTGGCGCTGCGGCGTACGTAAATGCCGGGCGTCAGATTGTCGGCGTCTACGCGGATGCCTTGCAGGTTGAAGTACTCGGCAGCGGCGTTGTCGTCAATGGTGATGTCATCGACGGCACCGGTGAAGAAGAACACCTTATTGGATTCGCCGGACTCGATGCCGTTTTGGATAGCAGTGACGTAGTAGTTCCCTTGTTTTGCATCGGGGATGATGACGAAAGTGTCGGTCAGGCCTTCGCGAATCTTTTCGTCTTCATAGTACAGGTTGTAGGTGATGCCGGAAGCACCCTGTTTTTTGAATACAAGTTGGTCATCGTTGGCCAAGACTGCCTTGATGGCCCAGTTGTATTTGAGTTTGTATTTCACGGACAGACGATACCAGTAACCGGGAGAGGCACTGTTGGTGAGGATGTCGCCCTTGTCGGGATCGCTGGGGAATGTGCCGTCTTCCATGGCATCGACGCCGAGGGGCTTGACGCCTGACTTGTGCGCAAGTGTATAGCCGATATATAGGTCGGCATCTTCCTTGATGAGATAGGGTTCGTTGAGGCGCACATCATTCCAACCTGTGGTGACAGAAGATACGGGCTGGTGGTAGACAATGTTTTCGTCTTCGGCGATTTCAACGGCTACGTCAGTGACATCGGTGGAATATAGGGCGAAAAGGATATGGTCGATGCATTGTCCGACGTACGGTTTCAGGTCTTCCTTGGCAAAGCGAATGAATGCATGGGGTGTAAGATTGCTTCCGGTAAGTCCGAGGCCGCCGATTTTAGTACCCTGAACGTAGGACATTGCGAGTGCCCGGTCGGGCGATTGCCAGCTGAGGTTGAGGCCATCGGCATTGGACACACCGGTAAGTGCGTAGGGTGCTACGCCCTTCTGTGCGATGGGGCGATTTACGGAGACTGAACGTGTCGCGGGTGATTCCCAATCGTTTTCATAAACTGCGGTGACATAATATGTATAGATGTTGAACGACGGCAAATTGTCCACGTAAGCCTTTTCGGTTGTGGTCGCAATGACTTCGCCGTTGCGATATACATTGAATTTCACCGGCTTGGGCACTGCGGCGGACTTAGCTACAGCTTTGGGCGCTTTGGCGGTATATACAACGCTGATAGGCTCTTCGGTGGCCCGGACTGCGCTAAAGCCGAGACTTGCAGTTGTAGTCGATTCAGGCGCAAGTTCGGTGGTCGAACCGGACTCGCCGTCGATGAGATATGCCCCGATGTAGATATTGTTGTCGGTGGCTATCGAGGATATGGTAGCGAGATTCATCCAGGTGAGGCCGTTGGTGAGGCTGACGCGTGCACCGCCGTCCTTAAGCGGGCCTGCATCAATAATCAATGCAGAAGCGCCGCCGGGAACAGTTCCATTATAGGCGATGTAGAGGTCTTCTTCACCGGTGATTTCAACGGGCGTGGGAAGTTTGGCTGTATATACAGTCCCGGCATCAACATCGCCGTCTTTGACGGTGATTTCGGAAAGAGCCGTGCCTTTGGCGGTATAGACGCCAACCTTAAATTCGCCGATGGCAGCGCCGATGGCAAATTTGATGCGGTCTATCTTTAACCCTTTATAAGAGGCGAGTTCGTCTTTGGTAAACTGAGCGCCCCACAGCATAGCCATATCCTCTTCGAAACCGGTAGTATAAGTAGCTTGGTCACATTTGGTCAATTTTGTATCCGTGTTCCATGACAGGTTAAACTCGTTGGTGTCTCGGTTATATGATGAACCGTCAATTTCGGGTGCGGCATATTTGTCAGGCAGCGAAACTTTTACGGCAAACTCCTCGGGATAAGATGTGTAGTAGTAGCCGTAATCGGCGGTTAGGGTGTAAACATAACGTCCGGGGCCGGGGACTTCGTCCGTGTAGCTGGTGGCCGTGATGCCGGAGGCGATGACTTTGCCGTCGCGTGCGAGCGTATATCCGGAGGGCGCTTTTTTGGTGGTGGCATCTTCGACAGTGGCATACAATGCCCAGTTGCCGGGGATGCCGCCGCTCTTCAGCGTCTTCCACGTGGGAGATGTTTTCTCAAACCCTTTGGAGCTCGGAGAGGTGACCGAGAAGGTGTTGCCGCGTCCGTCAACGGCTACATTACCGGTGACGCCTATCGGATGAGCCTTGGGCGTATGTGTTACGTACAGACCGTAGGCATAAGTGTGACCGGGGGTCAGCTCGTAAGGTGTATCCAGCGCGAAGGTGCTCACCTTATTGGCCTGAATTGCTGAAAGCTCGGTGTCGGCAGCGTCTTGTGCGTAGTCGATGACTCCGTCTTTCATAACGAAAATCTTGACGCTGTTGATGACGGCCTCGGTAAAGATAGTCTTGATGTTCGTAATCTTTGCGTTGGTGCCGAAAGCTGTAAGGTCGTCAGCAGTGAAGACATTACGAAACCACACCTTGGTGTCTTTGGCAGCACTGCCGCCTATCGAGTGCGTGGCTTCGGCCGAACCCCATGTGAGGTTGCTGCCTCCGGTAAGAGGTGCGGTCCATACAAGCACATGTTTGAAGTCGCCCGCCCAGGTATTGTAGCCGTAGTGTGCCGAGGGCGCAGACCTGGCAAAGTCAAGGATTGTCACCTTGCATGCGGTCGATGAGAGACGGTGCTCGTCGGGGTAATCGGCCGATACATAGACCTGATGATTCCCTACGGGAACATTGTTCATTATTGCGGTGTATTCTACGACGCCTGAATATTTGTTCGGGGCGCTGGTGATGGTTACGTCTGCCGGGTTGTAAAAGTCCCCGTCCATCATTACGCTATAACCCGTGGGAGCTTCGTCGACTTTATTGACGAGATTGGCGGTTACCAGATAGTCACCTGCGCCGGTGGCCACCCAGGTCTTGCCGTCGGTGCTGTACAGATCGCCTTTGCCGGGGGCATCGGTGGTCTTGTCTTTCATAAGCACGAAGTTCATATTGTATCCGCCCTCAACTTTGATGGCGAAAATGTATTCGGTGTTTTCTTTGATGGTTACGTGGCTGTCCAGATTAATCTTCAGTGTTGTATTCTTTTCGTATTTGCTGCGGTCGGCCACGCCTTGCGATACAACTTCGCCGTTTTCGTACACCAATCCGGTGACCTTGGAGACGTTACGATACTGGGCAAAGGTGATGCCGTCCACGACTTGACCGACATAACCTTTGAGGTCCTCGGCCGTAAACTTGGCGCCGGCGTATGCAACCTGCGCTTTTTGTAAGTCACTGTTGATAAAACCGTCTCCATTGTAGTCGTAGTCATCGTGCCACTGGAGGGTCTTGGGTGCTTCGGACGCACGCCATTGGAGGCGTACTTGCTGGAAGTAGGCATCGGCTACAAGCGTGTGCGCTCCGCCTCGCTTGGCATAAGCAGGCGCTGTACACAGCATCGCGGCAAGGGCCGCACCGAGGCTACGAGTTAAGGTTTTTTTCATAGACCTTGATTGGGGGGTTAGGGGGGTGAGTAAATATGTGGATAAGTCTGTCAATATTTCTATTGTTGTTTCGGAATACGCGTAACGATTTGATTCCGCCTGACCATAGTGTCTGCCGTGGATGTGTGTCCCTCCGCTCTCGGAAGCGTTCTTCCCTCGGACGCTATCTTGCTCCGTTATCAGACTTTATCGGCAGCAAATGTATGTATTTTATGCGAAATAACAAGCAGTTATGATGTTTTTTTGCCGCATCGCATATTTTTTTCAATCCGCCTTGGCGACAGATTTCCCGCTCCGCCTACATGTTACCCCCCCGACTGCTACGTCGGTTATGCCATTCCATTGTTTGGATGCCTCGTATTCACAGACAATCCTTTGCAGAAATCTCCAACCGCATTTCGTCCGAAGTTTCAGCGATGCATATCACGACCGGAAAGTCCGTGTCTAAGGGCCAAGCTTCGTCGTACATCCTGACGGAATACACTCCAAAGATGTATTCCAAGAAGATGTATTCCAAACATTGATGCGACACTGTCGGCCGATATTTTTTGCGGGTTGGGAATTTAGTTGTAACTTCGTGGAGGCAAACGGCGACCGCGGGCAAGCGACTCGGCCGTGCCGCATAATTTCTCCGGCGCTGATGTCGGCCTCTGTGCTGCACATCAACGTCTTAAAATGACAACCGAAACGGACGCATCAATGAAGATACGACACATCCTGATGGCGTCGGCGGCGGTTCTGGCTATGGCCGGTGCCGCCTTTGCCGGCGTACGCGGCGGCAAAGATGCCGCACATTTCTCCAAATCAGACATCACGCAAAACCTCAAGCTATTCAACAGCATCTACAAGGAGCTGACAATGAACTATGTGGATACGCTGGATGCCAAGGCGACCATGCGCACCGCCATAGACGCACTGCTCGGGCAAATAGACCCGTATACCGAGTACTTCAGCATCGATGAGCGCGACAACATCACTTCCGTAACCACGGGCGAATATGCCGGCATCGGGTCGGTGATACAGCGTCGCGACAGCGTGGTGGTGCTGACTGCTCCATCTTGGAATTCGCCGGCGCGGCGCGCCGGCGTGCGCCACGGCGATGTCCTCATAAGCATCGATGGCGACAGCGTGACCCCGGCAATGGACATCTCGGAGGTTAGCCGCCGACTCAAGGGTCGCCCCGGCACGGAGGTGCGGCTGCGACTGCGCCGTCCGTGGGTGGACGCAGACAGCGTCTTGGACATTACAGTGACGCGCGGCACCATTACCATCGACCCGCTGCCATATTACGGATATATCGGCGATGGTATCGGATATATAGACATCACCACCTTCAACGAAAAGACCGGTACGGAGGTGCGCAATGCCGTGGCAACGCTCAAGCGCGACCCGCGTATCAAGAGCCTCGTACTCGACCTGCGTGACAACGGCGGCGGCATCGTCGACGGCGCCGTACAAATCGTGTCGAATTTTGTACCCAAAGGCACGGAGGTGTTGACTATACGCGGCCGCGAAACTCGCAACCGCCGCACCTACAAGACCACCTCTGCACCACAGGATACAAAGATTCCGCTGGTGATATTGGTCAATGACGGCACTGCCAGTGCAGCCGAAATAGTCACCGGAGCACTCCAAGACCTTGACCGCGCTGTCATCGTGGGACGCCGCACATTTGGCAAGGGTCTGGTGCAGAATGTGCGCCCGCTACCTTACGACGGACTGCTCAAGGTTACCACCGGACGATATTACATACCCAGCGGCCGCCTTATCCAGGCCATAGATTACGGTCATCGCAACAACGATGGCTCGGTGGCACGCATACCCGACTCGCTGACGACGGTATACCATACGGCGGCAGGCCGCGAGGTACGCGATGGCGGCGGCATCACGCCCGATACGACAGTGTCGCTACCCGAAAGCAATCGCCTGCTGTACACGCTCTACAACAGCTTCGTAATCGACAACTTTGCCAACCGCTACGCCAATAAGCATCCCGATGTTCCGACAGACACTCTGGACTGGCATCCGGACAGCACACTCTTTGAAGACTTCAAAGCCTTTGTAGACCCGGCCAAACTCAAGTATGACTCACCTTATGCCGCCGGCATCAAGTATCTGCGCGATGCCGCACGTGTCGAGGACTATCTCACGCCGGAGGTGAAGTCCGCGCTCGACAGCCTCGAGAATATGCTCAAACCCGACTTGGCACGCGATATAGAGCGGCGCCGCAACCAAATTATGGAAGTGCTCGAGGACGAGATTGCCGCCCGCTATTTCAGCACACGCGATCTCTCGGCTCGCGCCGTCAAGAATGACCCGGATGTAGATGCGGCACGCGCCATACTCACGGACATGCGGCGATATGATGCCATATTGCGCAAGAAATGATGAATACGAAGGCTGTCAAATCCTCTGTCGGCGGCGATACGCCGTTGGCAGTCATCAGTGCCGCCTTTGCCGCCGGTCGCTCGGAGGCGCTCAAGTCCTTGGCACATCGCCGCCGCAGCATAATCTACGGCGCCAGCGGAAGTGCCGCCGCCATGGCCCTGGCGGCATTGCCGGTCGGCCGTAAGGCGCTCACGGCTTTGGTGATAGGCGCCGACAGCGATGACGCGGCATGCCTGTACGGCGATCTATGCCGCGTGGCCGGGGACGAGGCCGTGGCCATACTTCCATCGGGCTACCGTCGCAGCATCAAGTACGGACAAGAGGACGAGGCTTCGCGTATACTGCGTACACAGACGCTCACGCGCCTGCTCGGCGAGACCGATACGAATCATTCGCCGCTGCGCTTCATTGTATCCTATCCCGAGGCACTGGCCGAACGCGTGGCCTCGCGCGACGAAGTAGACAACCATACCGTCACTCTACACGTAGGCCAAAGCATCGACCCCAAAGATTTGCTACAAACGCTGCTGGACAATGGCTTCAGCAAAGTCGACTACGTCTACATACCCGGACAGGTGGCCATGCGTGGCGGCATCCTTGATGTCTTCGGCTTCAATGACGAGCGGCCTGTGCGCATCGACTTTTTCGGCGATGATGTCGAGAGCATCCGCTTTTTCGATGTCGAAACGCAGTTGTCCGATGACAAGACGGATAGTGTGTCCATAGCCGCCGATGTCACGCGGCTGGCCAAGGACAATCCCTCGCTGCTCCAATTTGTGGACGAAAAGACGCTGGTGGCCGTGCGTGCCGGCATAGACGTCTGCGCACGCGTGCATGCCGTAGCCGCCTCGGAAATTGCCGTCAATGCCCTTACGGCGTCAAGTGAAGACGGCATGACCCTCGCGGACATACGCGCCGACATCGTGGACGCCGACGCTTTTGCCGAGCGCTATGACGCCATGCGCCGCATGACACTGTGTGCCGCAGCCGACCCGGCCTCGAAGCACTCCGAGCAATCGAAGGACTCCGACACCACCAAGAAAACTGCCTCTCTGGACCTGCATTGCTCGCCGCAGGGCATTTATCACAAGAATTTCGAGCTGATAACCAAGTCATTGGGTGACTTTGCCGGGCGTGGCTACAAAATATATATACTCAGTGACAGCGTCCGCCAAATACAGCGCTTGCGCGACATCTTTGCCGACCGTGGCGATGACATAACCTTCGGCGGCGTCGAGGGCACGCTGCACGAGGGTTTTGTAGACCACGAACATAAGGCGTGCGTATTCACCGACCATCAGATTTTTGACCGCTTTCACAAGTACACACTGCGCAGCGAAAGAGCACGCAGCGGACGCGTCGCACTGTCACTCAAGGAACTGGGCGCAATACAGCCCGGCGACTACATAGTGCACGTGGACCACGGCGTAGGCCGTTTTGCCGGTCTGTTGCGTGCCAATGTCAACGGACATACGCAGGAGATGATCAAGCTGGTCTATCAAAACGAGGACATCGTCTTTGTATCCATACACGCGCTGCACAAGCTCTCCAAATACCGTGGCCAAGACGGCGAGGCGCCCAAGCTGAACAAGCTGGGCTCGGGCGCATGGAACCGCATAAAAGAGCGCACCAAAAGTCGCCTGAAAGATATTGCCCGCGACCTTATACGCCTGTATGCAGCGCGTAAGGATCAGCAGGGTCATGCATTTGCTCCGGACAGCTATATGCAAAACGAGCTTGAAGCATCGTTTGTCTACGAGGACACCCCGGACCAGATTACAGCGACGCAGGCTGTCAAGTCAGACATGGAAAGCCCACGACCCATGGACCGCCTGATATGCGGCGACGTGGGCTTTGGCAAGACCGAGATAGCCGTGCGCGCGGCCTTCAAAGCTGCCGTGGATGGCAAGCAGACCGCCATATTGGTGCCCACCACGGTCCTTGCATATCAGCATTACAACACCTTCAGCGAACGCCTCAAAGATTTTCCGGTGCGTGTCGAATATCTGTCGCGAGCCCGCTCGGCCAAAGACACCAAGGCCATACTTGCCGACCTTGCCGAGGGCAAGATAGACATCATCATAGGCACGCACAAACTTATCGGCAAGTCCGTGCATTTCCATGACTTAGGGCTGCTGGTGATAGACGAGGAACAAAAATTCGGCGTAGCCGTCAAGGAACGCCTCAAGCAGATGAAGGTGTCGGTGGACACACTCACCATGAGCGCCACACCAATACCGCGTACGCTACAATTCTCGCTCATGGGCGCGCGCGACCTTTCGTCGCTGACCACTCCGCCGGCCAATCGTTACCCCATAGTCACCAATGTGGACACTCTCAGCGATGACTTGCTGACCGAGGCCATAGGTTTCGAGCTTGCGCGCGGCGGTCAGGTTTTCATCATCAATAATCGTATCGAGGGACTGTACCGCCTGCAAAACATGGTAAGCCGACTTGTCCCGGATGCGCGCTCCATAGTTGCGCACGGGCAAATGCCCCCCGAAGCGCTCGAAAAGGCCATCATCGACTTCACCAACCACGACTATGACATCCTTATAGCCACCACTATCATCGAATCGGGCATTGACATGCCCAATGTCAACACCATCATAGTCAACAATGCCCAGAACTTCGGACTGAGCGAGCTGCACCAGTTGCGCGGACGCGTGGGCCGCAGCAGCCGCAAGGCCTTCTGCTACCTGCTTGTCCCACCGGACGCCGAACTTACCAGCGTGGCACGCCGACGCTTGCAGGCCATAGAGAGTTTCAGCGACTTAGGCAGCGGAATACACATCGCCATGCAAGACCTGGATATACGTGGCGCCGGCAACCTCCTGGGCGCCGAGCAAAGCGGATTTATCGCAGACCTTGGCTACGAAACATACCAAAAAATATTGAAGGAAGCGGTCACCGAATTGCGCACGCAGGAATTTGCGGACACCATGAAAGCGTCCACGGACACTGTCGGAGACGGCGCCACGGATTCCGATGATTTTGTGGCCGACACCACGGTGGAAAGCGACCTCGAATTGCTGCTACCCGCCGACTATGTGCCACAGGAATCCGAACGCATAAGCCTTTACCGCGAATTAGACAATATAGAACGTCAGGACGACCTCGAAGCTTTTGCCGCACGACTTATCGACCGTTTCGGCCCTATTCCGGCGGTAGCTCGCGAATTGTTGCTGGTGCCGCGCCTGCGCCGCGATGCACGCCGCTTGGGCATAGAGAAAGTTGTTCTGAAAAACGGCAAAATGTACACCTACTTTGTAGATGCGTCCAACATCGCCTATTATCAGTCAGCGATGTTCGGTCGTATGCTCAGTTATCTCAACCTCAACAGCCGACGCGTACACATCCGCGAAAACGCCGGACGCCGCTCCTTCGTCATCGACTCCGTGCCCACGGTGCATGACGCCGTCTCGGCGCTCGAGACAGCCCTCACCCTCCCCGTGGCCTGACGGAAAGCTTTTGCCCAAGTCAAGGAGACCACGCCGTGCTACTCGAAATTGATTAGCGTAACTAATAGACCTCGGCGTCAATGGGCGCGGACAACGAGCCAGTTGGTTTGGTAGATGGAACGGACAGCAAAGAGCAGACGTGCCGGAGCACCCTCATCGGCGCGGAACCACCCGTAATTCCAGCCCATGCCCATGTCGAGATACAGCGCGTGGCGCACGCCCATGTGTACAAGAGCATTAACAAAACAGTCCAGAGAGACCGGATAACAGGACTGGATGATGGTAAATCCGCCGTCCGGCGTGACTCCAACGTCAGCCTTCTCACTTCGTCGGTCGAAGAGACAGACTGCGCGGTATATGTTTTTCTTAGTCCGGAATATCGGTCGTCCGCCATAGACGTCTTTGCCGTTATACACCAGAAGCATCTGCTGGAACAGACTGCCGCCATCGGCTTCTGCCCGGCGAATCATGACCTCGAGGCTGTCCATGGGCGCTATGACGACGCGCCCCCGGGTGCTACACAGCAGTCCGGTGTTTGCCTCACAGTTGTATCCGTGGCGAAGCCTCCCGACGCTGACGTAATCGCCGGCAACATTAGCGGCACTGAAGCTGTCCGTTCTTTCACCGGTGAAGGCCGCCTCGACGCACAAGCAGACCTTGGGGTCATCGATGTCCGGTATCATCGAATCTACCAGCTCGACGGAAGCCCTTGATGTCTTGATGTCCAGTCGAATGAAATCCTTGCCGTCCATACTTATTAAGGACTGCGAAACAATGGAATCGGCGACACCGGGACCTTCGGCATCGTCAGTGTGTCCTCCTATATGTGCACAAGCGGCAACGAATACCGCCATGAATGCGGCCTGTGTAGCAACCGCAAATTGGTGTGGAAGTTTCATTTTGGTTAGTAGTCTTGTCCGATGTAGTGTCGGTCTCCTTGGGAGATTGTAAATTAAAACAGGTTATTATTAATGCTCTTGTTTAAGGGATAAGCTGCGCCACACGCCGGATGTCAACGTTGGATGTCAGCTTCTAACGACAAAATTACTCTTTTATTTTCGAACTTACAATACTCGTACCCAATTCAAGACGATTGCGACCACGGCTCTTTCATTCGAAAAATCGGCAAAAAGCTTAAAATAGTGCTATTTATAGTGAGTATGACCTTGTGTCTTTTGTGATTACAGGGAGCAAGAGTAACCGTAGGGGGCTATTTCAAGCCGTTGTAGGTTGTGCCTTTTTTCTTGGCTCGAACCTTCATATACATCGAGGGGTTAGCGTTGATGTAGCAGTAGGGGTCGTCATCGGGTTGCTTGATGGTAATACGGATGTCCTTGGAAGTTTGAGAGCCGGAGTATTTGAGGCGCACGGTGTACAGCGTAGCGCCTTCGGTTTCACGGACTTCGGTGATGTTCATCTCCATGGTGTAGGGCTTGGTGGGATTGTAGCCGTTTTCGGGAGTAGCGCCTTTCATATATGCTGCTGCTTGATATGGGCGTGGTTCGTTTATGCCCTTGACATACCATTCGCGCAAACGTCCTCGAGCGTGGTCGGTCAAGCCGGTGACGGTATTGATCATATCCAAACATTCTTCGCCCACTGACTGTCCGTACTCGCTGTACATTCCAATGGCTATCACCTGAAGAGCCACAACTCCTTCAGGCGTCTTTCCTATTTTCTCTCGCAGGGTTTTGAATTCGGCTACCGACTTGGGGAGAGCCTCTACGCTGACCGTTTTCAAGCCTTTGCTCTGAGTTGCGGGGACGGAAGTTGCAGCCGAAGCACTTGCTTGTCCTGTGCCGGCAAAAGCGACTGCCGATGACAGCAATAGTGCTGCTACCGGAATAAGTTTTAAGGTTTTAGATATCATGCTTGCCATATCATCTTGATTTAATATTATGTATTCTTCGGTGTATGGTTGCCGTCCGACATACTATGGCGTCCGAGCCATGCCTTGCGCACATCGCAAAGATACAACAATTTCGCAACTATACAAACAGCCGTGCGGTTTATCGCCCCAAAACACGTCCGGAAAGATTCCTATAAGAAGCGCAACGGCATAGAGAAAGAACAGCCTTATTATGGCCAAAAATCAAAGATATCCCGGCGGGACATTCTCTACCATTCGTAGGGTGGCATCTCGAAGGGAAATATAATCTTAACTTTCAGCCCTTGAACTTTCACGTAGATTTTCCCCATTGAGTTTTTGGGATGGGCGTAAATTCCGTCAGAGTACACATAGCCTGATTTTTTCATAGATTCGACGAATTTCTCCACTCCCTCACGATTAGCAAAGTCTATGGTGAGCAGCTGATCCTCACCGCTCTTAAATGCAATATTCGTGGATCCGCTTGGCTCTTGGCGATGGGCTGTCATATAAACAAAAGGCTCCATTTCGTCAACATCCGCAGGTCGCTTAAATTCCTTGATGGTAAATCCGAGCGTCTTCAACACTTCGGCGGCGTTGGCCCTGAAGCCTACGCCCATATCCTCGTCAAGCACTTCGATCAAGGCATATTGGGTCAATGGAGCGACGGACGCCGGCTTATCCTCACCGTCTGAAGAGGCCGCTTGCTTGGCGTTGACACCCTTTTGACTTGCTGTGACATCGTTATTTCGGTCTGCCGTAGCTTCTGTCGTGTCGGCGTTTGTGTCGGAGTCTTTATCGACCTTGTTCGCGGAGCTGCATCCGCAGGCCAAAATCGCGATAGCGATAGAGACAAGGATAAGCATCTTCTTGCAACTCAGGCCGCGAGACTCTCGCTTTGCGTTGCGCGTTTCGTTTGATTGTTTTCCCATTTTATTGAGTTTTTGAGGGGGGGGTAAGGTGTTGCAATTACTTGATTAGGGGAAGGTGTTGTGATACTCTTGGCTAATGATAATTAGTCGGCTATTATTATCATCAGAGAGTTCTCCGTAATTCAAATACAAAGCTACTGCTTTTTGTCGGATAAAACAACATTTCTTTCTCGTATTCAGATAAATATTCGTCAGACATACTCAGCCCGTTGCATCATTTGTGTGCGGATTGTTAGAAGCGGGCGGTGAGGGCGAAGCCGGCGCAGCGCGTGCCCAGCATTGGGGAGAATGTCAATGTGGGGGCGGCAGCGCGAGCGGCGGCCTTTTCGCGTGCAACGCGACGCGCCGGGTTGCGGTCAAGGAAGCCGACGAACTCGTTGACCGGGTCAACAAGAAAAGCCACAATATTGCCTAATACAGCCGACCCCCATAGCGTGTAGTTGTGGTCCACAATATGCCGCTTGATGCGGTAAAAGCCTTCGCCTACGCAGCTTCCGATGATGGGTGTTACAAAAAGGTCTTGTATCGACGGCCGTTCCATAAATGCCTCGACACCGTATTCCCACCCGACATTTGAGACGATGGTGCAGTAAAGCATTGACTGCCAGAAATTGAAGCCGCACGAACGAGCCGCCATGAAGTACACACCGCCGGCGTATGGATGCAGTATATAATTGAAATAGAACTTGTCGTGGTCCCATTCGACACCCTTGTCGATGACGTGATTGTACCAGCGTTTGAACAGTGGGACGTCCTGCAGCTCGGCGCGATTCCACGATGTGGCATCCTCGGGCAGACATTCCAATACCAAGAGCGTGCCTACGAAGGCCGAGCCGAGCGTGATAGTGTTGTACCACAGGCGCTTCCAGTCGTGCGAGCTTGCCGTCCACGATACGGGCATCTCGTATGGACTTACAGGCCCGGGATGTGCTCCGAAGCGAGCATCCCAGTCACAGTCAATGCTGTCCGGGCGCAGTGGCGGCAGCGGCGCGGCACATGGTGTGTTCCACTGTATGTCAGCCAATTCGGACGCCGCAATGGTTACCGTTGCCTCGGATTTCGCCATGGTGTCGGCAACGGCGTTTGTCTCGTCGGGGACAATGATGGCTCCCTGTGCGCACGTCGAAGTTGCGACAACAGAGAAGATGAAAAAAAGAACGATGCGTAATAACGAACTCATTCGGTGCGGAGTGTCAAAACTGTAGTATCTGTGCCGTGTGTCTTTGAAGCAGCATCGGCGAAATCCCGATATAATAGTGCCTGATGGCGCTTGGCACGCCGTGGGTCGAGACGATGCATTGCCATATCTTAATGACGTTACAAAGGTACTTCTTTTCGAGTATAACAAAAAAGTGCAAAATGCGTTTTTCGACTTTTAGACCAACAACTGCCCGTTTTTGGCAAATATCGGCATACACGACCAATAGATGTCCCTATTGCGAAAAAGTTTTTAGAACTTGCACTTTTTTTTGCTCCACTACACAGATATGCGAGCCTGCATTTCGATAATCCCTTTGTCTATTTCGGAAAAAACATAAAAAAACATAACGCCAAACACATAAGGTACTTCCAAACAGACGATATAAGCAATTTTATTGCTAAATTTGCGTTATGATAGAAGGGAAGTAGGCTCCGAAGCAAATTTCGGCGTCAATTTCGTTAGGCCTGTAACCAACCACACCAACAACTATCACGCACATGGACTTGACAGTCAGCAATATATCCAACAACATACGAATACTTGCCGTTGCGGCAATGCTCTTGTGCGCCGTGGGAGCGGCACGCGCCTTACCTGCGGAGACTTACGCAACCAAATCGGCATTGGCCTCCGGAAAGTGGGTCAAGGTCTGCGTGGATGCCACCGGCATCTATCGCCTGACGCCCGCGACGCTGCGCCGCTGGGGCTTTGCCGACCCGTCCAAAGTCAGCGTTTACGGATACGGAGCCTACCGTACCGGCAACCGCTTGAGTGCGGCCAACTTCTATGATGACCTTCCAGCCATACCCGTGCAGCGCCTTGCCGACGGCACCATCGTGTTTTATGCATACGGCCCGATGTCATGGGAGCAGAGCGCTTCGCGACGATATGTGGGCAGTCAGAATGTCTATACCACAAAGGGTTATTACTATATTGGCGAAAATCCCGAGGCACCTGCAAGCGATTCACCCATGACGGTATCCTCCGAAGTTACGGGCGACATAGCCGAGACATACAACGCACGACTGCACCACGAAGTGGATGAAATCAGTCCCGGCGAGGCCGGAGCCGCACTCGTAGGCGAAGACTTCCGCTACACCCCCACGCGTTACTTCGACTTCAAGCTCACCGACCGCGACGAATCAGATCCAAAGATATGGATGGAATGCTCGTTTGTCTCCAAGACATACTCGGCTTCGGCATTGCTCAAATTCACCGTCAACGGCACCGAATTGCCTGAGATTTACGCCGATGCTATAGGTACTACCAACAATTCCTCATACTACCACGGCGTGGAAGGTACGCCGCGCCGTACCTTTGAACTCTCAGGCAGCGATGCACGCATAGGCATCACCTATGCGCCTCAGGGTACCACCAACGGCGCATGGCTCAACTATTTGACGCTCAATTATACGCGCAAGTTGTGCCTGCCTTCCACCGGCGAGGGGACGCTACTGTTTTGGCTAAGCAACTCGGCGGCACGCCTCAGCGGTGTCACAGATGCTTCGCGTCTACACGTTTGGGATGTCAGCAACGTACTGGCTCCCGTGGCCATGCAGTTTACCGCTGAGGGTTCCGGCGTGCTGTGGAACAATCCAATGTACGGCTTCCGCTCTTATGCGGCGTGGACCGAGAACGCCGCGCTACCCGAGCCGACACTCGTCGGCAGCATCGCCAATCAAAATCTCCACGGACTTGACGTTCCGGACATGGTCATAGTGGTACCTGCGGCCTACGCCGCACAGGCCGAGCGCATCGCCGAGTTGCACCGCAACGATAAAATCCGGCCCATGACCGTATCTGTCATAGAAGATCAGGCGATATACAACGAGTTTTCGAGCGGTAGTCCCGATGTTCACGGCCTGCGGCGCTTTTTCAAGATGCTCTATGACCGCGGCGGCGGACTCACCCCTACATCCGAGCATCACCTGCAATATGCACTTCTGATGGGCTGCGCCACCTACGACCACCGCCACCTCACCGCCGACCTCAAGCGCATGAACACGGTGACGCTGCCGGCGTGGGTAACCACGACCATGCGTTCCAGCCTCAACGACAACGACGGCTTCACCTGCGACGACTTTGCCGCCATACTTGCCGATGACAGCGGCGAGAATATGGCCTACGACAAGATAAGCATATCTCTGGGACGTCTACCCGTGCGCTCGCTCGACGAGGCCACCTCCACCGTAGACAAACTCTGCGAATACGTCAAGTCCTCCAAGAAGACCGATTGGCGCAATCAGGTGCTGATTCTCGCCGATGACGAAGACCAGGCCATACACATGACACAGGCTGACAACTTCGAAAAAAATATCGAGAACACCGACCCGGGTGTTTTCCTTACCAATAAGGTATATATCGACGCCTACGAAAAGGTATCAGGCACCGTTCCGGGAGCTCGCGAGGAGATGTTCCGACTCCTGGACGCCGGCATGGCGTATTGGATATACCTCGGACACGCCTCCAACCACGGCATGAGCCACGAAAAGATGCTCACAATGGAAGACATCAACGGGCTGTACCTCAAGCGTATACCCATACTTATCGCCGGCACGTGCGATTGGTTGCGGTGGGACTCGAACACACTGAGCGCCGGCGAGATATTCTTCCATGAACGCTATGGCGGCACTATCGCCACTATCAGCGCCACTCGCCCCGTATACATCAGCGAAAACGGCCGGTACATGGCCGCCTTGGGACGCAACTTCGCCGTACGAGACGAGTATGGACGTCTGCCGGCCATCGGCGACATCTACCGCAATGCCAAGAACAACATACAAAACTCTTCAAGCATCGCAAGCGACAATCACCTGCGCTACGTCCTTATGGGCGACCCCGCCATGCGAGCCGTCACACCATCCAACCGCGTGCGCCTCGAGACCATAGACGGCAAGGCCTTGCCCGGCAATGTCAACGATGACAGCGCCGAGCAGATAGTCGTGTCCGCTATGCAGCGCGCCACCTTTGCCGGGAGCATCACAGATGCATCGGGCAACATCCTGACAGACTTCAACGGCCGCGTCTTTGTCACTATATACGATGCAGACTATTCGACGACATCTTCGGGCCGCGGTTCGGGCAAGCCTTACACCTTCGACACACATGGAGGCAAGCTGTATACCGGTGTCGCTGTGGCCAAGGACGGACACTGGAGCCTCGAAGTGGCCATGCCCGGCGAAATTGCCGATAACTTCCGCGAAGCCACGGCCAACATGTACGCCTATGCAGACGCAGACGACCGCGATGCCTGCGGCGTCAGCCATGCATTCTACGTCTACGGCATGGACGAAAACGCCCCCGAGGATACCCAGGCGCCGACCATCGAGGCCATGTACCTCAACCACGAGAGTTTTGTCGACGGCAGCGCGGTCAATTCGGATCCCATGCTCATAGCCAAGATCAGCGACAATGTAGGCATCAACGTCTCCACTGCCGGCATAGGCCACCAAATGACCCTCACCATGGGTCGCAAGACTTACAACGACGTATCACAGTATTACACAGCCAATGACGACGGCAGTGCCGGCGGCACAATATGCTATCCGTTGAGCGGTCTCGAAAAAGGCAAATATAGCATCACACTCAAAGTGTGGGACACAGCCGGCAACAGCGCCGACCGCACTATCAATTTCAACGTCAGCCCCTCGGCAACCCCGCGCATATACGATGTCTGGACAGACTCATCGCCGGCATCGGTACAGGCCAACTTCTACCTGCGACACGACCGTCCCGACCAAATGCTCACCGTCACCGTGACAGTATACAATATGCTGGGCCAGCCGCTGTGGAGCAACACTACCAAAGGCCTATCGGACATGTATGTATCCACGCCGGTGGTATGGAACCTCACTGACGGGGCCGGAAGGCGCGTGCCGCGCGGCATCTACCTATACCGCGCCGTCATCGTCGGCGAAGACGGGCAGGAACAAGCTACGGCATCACAACGTCTGGCTGTAACATCAAAGTGACGCAAATCAAAACACATACAAAACCAAATAAAACATACGCACGACAAAAGCATTAGAACCAACACTATACAGACAATGCACGAAAACAACCGTCTTGCGACAACACCACTTCCCGAGCCAACCCTGCGGCGACTGCCATGGTATCTGGCATACCTGACGACGCTGCGCACACAGGGCCAAACTCATGTGTCCTCGACCCGCATCGCCGCCGATGTAGGCGTGGACTCATCGCAGATAGCCAAAGACCTCTCCTTCCTCAACATCAAAGGCAAGACTCGCATAGGCTACGAAGTACAGGCTCTCGAAAACGAGTTGCGCCAGTTCCTCGGCTTCGGCCGCAACCACGATGCAGTCATCGTCGGCGCCGGCTCGCTGGGCTCGGCACTCATGCGTGACAGCGGCCTCCACCGCTACGGGTTGAATATCGTGGCTGCTTTCGATACGGACCCGGCCATAGTCGGCGGCGAAATCAGCGGCATACCCATATATCATGCCAACCGTCTGGCCGAGATATGCCAAGGGCGAGACATAGCCATAGCCGCCCTCACCGTCCCGGTAAGTGCAGCCCAAGCCGCCGCCGATGCAGCCATAGACGCCGGCATCCGCGGTATTTGGAATTTCACCCCTTGCCGTATACGCGTCCATGGTGGCGCCGTGGTGCAAAACACATCTATGTATTCGCACCTGGCGGTGATGTACAACCGACTGCAAGACCCGCAGCAGTAACGCCGAAAGGCACGACCCGGGCACGGCACAACAGCTGACAGCACGGCTGACAATATAAGCCGACAGACATACAAGACGTAATCTACAGAACCACGACATCAAGCCGCCACACCAGTTATGAAGATACTTGCCATAGACAACGAAGGACACGTGCACGCCGCCGCCGATTCGGCTGTGGTGACACGTTCGCAGCCGTGGTTCGAGCCCGACCAAGGGGCGCCATGGCATGGCGAGGCATACATTGCCGCCATAGTCTCGCGCTTGGGCAAGGGTGTGGCCGAGCGTTTTGCCCGGCGCTATTACGACAGTCTGTGCGTTGTGATACATCCGCGGCCGGCCGTAGCCGGAAGCCTCTATGAATGGACGCGCGATGGATCTATACTCATGGGAGATCATATACCCGTGGACAATCTTGCAGACAAGACGAAAGTGAGTGTCGGCGAAGCATCCTATCCGGTGGACATCGCCCGAATGCTCGGTATGTTTGACCGCCTGTTGTGCGACGTAGCCGAACACCACACCATCAAGACCGGGGACATGCTGATGCTGCCATTAACCGAAATACAGCCCGTGGCATTGAGGCGTCCGTTGACACTGGACATCACCCTCGGGGAGACACGTGTAATGCGGCTCAAGGTCCGATAAACGATGGCCGACAGCCATAGATTTCGCACCCGGAGATACGAGCCAAAGCACATATAAATACAGACATAACAAAAGACAAGACACAAAACACTATTCGAGAAATACAGCCAAAATCCGAATATGAAAAAACTACTACTCCAAATATTGGGCGCCGCCCTGTGCGTGAGTACACTCACAGCTACCGCACCCGAAGCATCGGCCTTTAATCCATCGCATTTCACGGCTATTTCGGCCCTGTCTACGGGACATTGGGTCAAAATACGCGTAGATCACGAAGGCCTTTACGAAATCACATACGACCAACTGCGCCAATGGGGATTTGCCAATCCGGAATCGGTCTCGGTCTACGGTTTCGGCGGCACGATGCTGACCCACGGGTCATTCTACGACACCGACCCGGACGACCTTACTCCCACGGTATGTTTCCATACGGACAATGCTGTACGTTTCTACGGTGTCGGCGCCATGCGTTGGCTTCCGGAGAGCTACCGCGAAATCAACCTTGAACAGAATATTTATAGCAATTACGGATACTACTTTGTGTCCGACGTGAAGCTCGAGGTCGGCGAGGATAAGGTGGAATTGCGCGAAAGCTCCGGCAAGCGTGCCACGGCAGTCTCGGCAGTCTACGGCTTCACCGAGGATGTCGAAAATCCCGTGAAAGCCGGCGGCTTCTTTCTGGGCAAGCCTTACGGTGCCAACGAATACCACACCTTCAAGATTCCGGTGACCGGATTTGCCGCCGATTGCATAGACCCGGTATTCACTATCAACGCCCGTTATGCAGCCAACTTCGGCATCACCGGCGTGGCAAGTGCCGAGTACGATTCGACCAAACTGCTCAGCGTATCGCGAACCGCCTACGATGTGCCGAGTCTTACAACCTCCAGCGACCGCAATTTTTATCTATCCACCTACAAGGAAAGCTTTTCGAGCCTTGCTTCAGACGGGTCGCTGCCCGACACGGTATTCACCTTCAAATTCGGAGCCGAGGAACGCATCCAGCACCAGGTCAATTACCTTGCGGACGATTACCTCACTTTCAGCTATCCACAGACGGCCTTCAAGCGTGACGGAGAGGCCACAATACTCTACTTTGTATGTTCCGAACAATGGCAAAACTTTGTAGTCAACAACTGCGACGACAAGACGCTGATATACGATGTAACCTATGCCTATCCGCGACTCAAGTCATATACGACAAAGTACGACAGCGATGCGCACACACTCACCGGATGCTTTGACCGTACCATCAACAACATCACCTATCCCTGGCACGCCCGAATGCTGGTGGTCAATCCAACCACGGACGCCGTATCCGTCCCAGAATACGTGGGTGTGGTCGCCAATCAGAACATCCATGGCGACGCAGTTCCCGATTTGCTTATAATCACTACCGATGAGCTATACGAGGCCGCCCAAGAGCTGGCCGAAGCACACCGCGCCGAGGGACTAAGAGTCAATGTGTACACACAGCAACAGGTGTTCAACGAATACACCTCCGGCACGCCCGACATCGCAGCATACCGCCGTGTAGTCAAGATGTTCTATGACCGCGACAGCACGCGCATGAAATATTTGCTCCTCTATGGACGCGGTATTTGGGACAACAGACAGATTATCGAAAAGACCAACAACGAGGTTCTATTGGCCTACGAAAATCCTTCCACCATATTTGCCGGCAGCTTGTCGCAGGCATACGTGGGAGACGGCGTGCTTGGCGTGATGGCAGACAATGCCTATCTCGAAAAATTGCACTCCTTTGAAGCCGAGGTCGCCGTAGGCCGCATTCCGGCAGATAATCTCCAAATGGCCCGTGACGCCAACGCCAAGATTATCAATTATATGAACAGCAAGGTGCCCTTCATCAACTTTACGCGCGGCGTCTTTGTCTCAGACGACGGCGATGGATACACCCACCTCAACCAGACCGAACACCTCATAAAACGTATCCAGGCCGGCTACCCGGCGGTTACCGGAATCCGGGTGCACAACGATATCTTCCCCTGGACAGGCAAAGACGCCAAAACCGCACGCACGGTACTGTCCGATGCACTCATCAAAGGCGTGGGACTGTTCTGCTATGTCGGACACGGCACGCCAGACGGCTTCACCGGCGAAAAACTGTGGACACGCTCCTTTGCCACTTCGCTTAATATCAAGTATCCGCCACTGGTTCACTTGTCCACCTGCGACTCATATGCCTTCGACCACCGCGACAATGGTATTGCCGAGGCTATGTTCTTCAAGAAAGACGGCGGCAGCATAGGTATCATCGGAGCATGTCGCGCAGTATACATGCAGATGAACCAATTCTTGGCACTGAACCTCGCCGAGGTTTACGGCAAGGCCCGTTACGGCACCACCGTCGGCGACATATACCGCCTGGCTTACAATCAGACCAAGAAAAAATACTACAACGACGATTACGTAACACTCAACACCAGTTGCTACAATCTCTTGGGCGACCCCGCAGTGCGTCTGCCGTTCCCTATGGACACAGAGAACACGCCCAAAATCGAGCGCTTCAATGATGTCAATGTCAGCAATTACGAGCCCGGAGTCTCCGAACGCACACGCAACGAAGCCTGCGAGATTGTCCCCGGCCATAAATTCACCATTGAGGGCGGAATAAACGGCGGCACAGGCTTTGACGGCACAGCCAACGTCACCGTATACCAGTCGCCGCGCACCGTCACCACCCTGGTACAGAACCCCCAAGACCGTCTTACGCCCAAGGATGTAACCATAGAACAAGACGTCTTGGCCGAGACGGTGGGCACCTGTCTTGACGGACACGCTGCCGTGGATGTCACCGTGCCGCAGCCCATGACTGTCGGCGAATTCAACCGCATAGTGCTTACGCTCACCGACAGCAACCAACCCTCAACCGGCGTGGCTGCCGTATACGACGTGGCATACATAGATGACAATGCGGACGAGGTACTACCCGACTATGCACACGCGCCACAAATCGAGCAAATGTATCTCAACGACAACACTTCCACGCAGGATATAGTGGTGGGTAAGAACTTTGTCCTCCATGCCACCGTACGCGCCGCCTCCGGCTTCAACGTATCTTCCGATTTGGGTGCCGCCACACGTCTGACCATGGACCACAATAAGAGCTACCACGACGTGCTCTACAATATCAAGCCCACGGACGACCCTGCTGTCTTCGAGCTGACATATCCCATGAACGATGTTTCGGACGGACGACACGTCTTGACCCTCGATGTGGCCGACAATACCGGAGCGCGTGCATCTCTGGACTTGGCTTTCACAGTGATGTCTTCGCAAGTGTCTATGAGCATCACCATGGACAATACCTCGAGCATAATACGTCAGGACTGCACCTTTGACGCCACCTCCGAGAACACGTCTGTCACAGGCCCCTACCGACTCATAATCTGCGATGCTATGGGCAATACGGTCTACAACAAGAGCGTTTCGCTGCCCTACACCTGGGATCTTAAGGACAAAGACGACGCATACGTCAGCGATGGTCAATATACGGCACGCATACTTGCCGGAGATAGCGACAGCGCCCCGTACGGCAGCACAAGTACAATAACTTTCACCGTCTTGCGCAGAAAATGAAAACCATACTTCCCGAGACCGAGCGTGCCGGCATTATCGCTCTGATGCGACGCGAAATCGTGCCTGCCACCGGATGCACCGAACCGGTGGCCGTGGCCTTGGCCTGTGCCTATGCAGCCCGTCAAACCGGCATGGGTCCGCAGCGACACCCCACCGACTTTGCCTCCATAACCTGCCGATTGAGCGGCAATATGATTAAGAATGCCATGGGCGTCGGTATCCCCGGCACGGGGCGCACGGGATTGCCCATAGCCATAGCCCTGGGTGCATTGCGCGGCAATCCGGACTGCGGCCTCGAAGTACTGGACGGAGTCAGCCGTGACGAGGTGGAAGCTGCCGATGCGTTGACAAAAGCCGAAGGAATCATCGACATCGGGCTGCAACCCGGCCCTTGCGACAAGCTATACATTGATGTATCCATACGTACCGCCGACGGGCGATACGGACACGCAATCATTGAAGGTGCACACACGCACGTTGTCCTCCTGGAAGGGAGTGCCGATGATGAATGTCAAATGTCGAATGTCGGATGTCGAAAGGACGGCAGCGCCTCCGAGACTGCAGACGGCGGCGCGGATATACAACTGACTATGCGCAAGGTCTGGAACTTTGCCATGACTACTCCTTTGGACGAAATACGCTTTATCCTCGAAGCTCGCCGGCTCAACAAAGCCGTGGCCGAAAGCGCCATGCACGGCGACTACGGCCACAGCGTAGGTCGTACCATGCACTGTCTGCGACAACGACAACTTATGGGCGACAGCATATTCACGCATATCCTGGCCTATACGTCCGCGGCGTGCGATGCACGCATGGGCGGTGCCGCAGTGACGGTGATGAGCAACAGCGGCAGCGGCAATCAGGGCATAGCGGCCACCGTCCCGGTGGTGGTATATGCCGATGACATCCATGCCGATGAAGAGCACACCATACGAGCACTTACATTGAGCCATCTTACGGCGATATACATCAAGCAAAGCCTCGGGCGGCTTTCGGCACTATGCGGATGTGTGGTGGCTGCCACCGGCTCCAGCGCCGGGATATGCTACCTTATGGGCGGCGATTACGATCGCGTGGTTGCCACCATCAAGAATATGGTAGCAACACTCACCGGAATGATTTGCGACGGAGCCAAACCCAGCTGTGCGCTCAAGCTTGCCTCCGGAGTCTCCACTGCCGTAGTCAGCGCCCTCGTAGCCATGGAAGGCCATTGCGTTACTCCTCTCGAAGGCATTGTCGATGATTCCATAGACCGGACCATCGCCAATCTCACCACCATAGGCCGTGACGCTATGAACGAAACGGATGACACCATACTTCGCATAATGACCTCGAAATGAGCAGCAACGACGCTGAGCGACCATCAATTTTGCAGGCTTCCGAAGAACTACAACGCGCCTGGGACTTCATAGAAAACACAGATGTGAGCGTCTTCCTCACCGGCAAAGCCGGCACGGGCAAGACCACTTTTCTACACGATTTGGTATCGCGCAGCTCCAAGACCTTGGCCGTGGTTGCGCCTTCGGGTGTAGCGGCCATAAATGCCGGCGGAGTCACCATACACAGCTTTTTTCAACTGCCACTGTCGCCGTTCATCCCCGGGATAGGCAGACGAGAGCAGCGCTTCAATTTTTCGCGCGACAAGTTGCGTATCATCCGCGCCCTTGATGTTCTGGTCATAGACGAGATTTCAATGGTGCGCAGCGACCTGCTCGATGCCGTGGACGATGTCTTGCGCCGCATACGCGGCACGCAGGCACCCTTCGGCGGAGTACAGTTGCTGATGATAGGAGACTTGCGCCAACTCTCGCCCATAGTAACGACTCAAGAGTCACAGCTACTGGCGACGCATTACGATACACCTTACTTCTTCGGCAGTCATGCATTGCGGCGCTTAAGATATGTCACCATAAGCCTGCGGCATGTGTTCCGGCAAAAGGATAGCGAGTTTGTACGTATACTCAATGATATACGCGACGGACATCCCACGGCCGATGGTCTGCGGATGCTCAATAGCCGTCTCGACCCCGGCTTCACGCCCCCGCCGGATGCCGGATACATACGTTTGACTACACACAACCGCATAGCCGACAGCATCAATAACGCATGTCTGGAAGCACTGCCGGGACGCACCTACACGTATAAGGCTTGTACCAAAGGTACTTTCCCCGAAACATCATTCCCCACCGATGCGGTGCTCACGCTCAAGGCCGGGGCCCAAGTGATGTTCATTAAAAACGACCCCACGGGTGCCGGACGTTTTTTCAACGGCAAAGTGGGACGTGTGGCTTATGTCGATGCCACCACTGTCAAAGTATGCTTTGCCGAGTCGCCGGAATACATCACCGTCGAACCCATGGAGTGGGAAAACACTACCTACGTGGTCAATCCCGAAACCAATACACTGGAAAGCTCGGTGCAAGGGACTTTCAGCCAATTGCCGCTGCGACTGGCATGGGCAATCACCATTCATAAAAGCCAAGGCCTGACCTTTGACCGGGCCATCATCGATGCCGGCTCCTCGTTTGCACCAGGACAGGTATATGTTGCGTTGAGCCGCTGCCGATCGCTCGAGGGCATGGTGCTTGCAACACCCATTAACGCCTACTCGGTCATAAACGACCCCGCTGTGGCATCCTACATTGCAGCCGAGGACGCCCGTGTGGCCGAAAGCTTAGCCCTACTTCCGCAGCTGCGGCGTGCCTACCGCGTACGCCTGTTGTGCGACACCTTCCGTATGGCACAGATAGACACCCTGCACGGACGACTATGCCGCATATTGTCCGAGACTTATAGCAAAATGTTCGGCGACATTACGCGCATGCACCTCAATGCACACGAGGACCTGCGTATCCGAGTAATCGATGTGGCCGACCGATGGATAGCGCTGCTGGCGGCCACAGAGCCTTCGCATGTCACCGATGCGGCGCTGCAGGACCGCATACGTCGCTCGGCACAATATTTTGCCGACACGCTGGGCCAAATCTTCGGCCCGTGGTTTGAAGGTACGGCAATGGTACGCAGCGAAAACAAGGTTATGACCCGACGCCTGGCCGATGTATACGAACAGCTACGCGTGGCCTTACGCGCCACGGAAGCATTGATGCAGGCCGTAGCAAAGGATGGCTTTGATCCATCGACAATACTGGCACAACGGCGGCAGACCATGCTCGAGGCCTCGGGCGCACCAGCCAAGGGACGGGCACGCGCCTCCAAGTCGGCCACGCGCGAACGCTCGGCCGATGTGTCGGTGAACATGCTTCGACAGGGCATGACCATCAAACAAGTGGCGGCCGAGCGGCGGCTGTCCCAATCCACGGTTACGCGCCATATAGCCGACGGCATCGCTGCCGGACAGGTGGATATCTATGCTTTGATAGAACGCCCTGCCGTAGCCGAAATTGCCGATGCGATACGCCTCGCCGGCGAGGACGCCACCCTCGACGAAGTACGGCAAATGTGCATACGGCGCATCCCTAAGAGCGAAATAATACTTGTACGCGCATGGCTGTCACGCTCCAAATAGTCGCGGCCTTTGCAGCACGTGTCGAGTTTTTCCGGACAGTGGAGTTTTACGTTGTGGCCACTGTCGTGGCGGCTGCCGTCATCATTCTGAGCACACGTCCCTCCGGCTCCAAGCCGGTGCAAACACGCTTTGCACGTGCCACCTTCGAGCCGGACACCGAACCATCGGACGCCGAGCCATCGCTGGAGGTCTCGGTGCGCGATGACGGCATGGTAGTGTTCACACGCCACGGCCTCGGACGCATTCGCGAAGGCACCATGGTTGCACTTGCAATCACTGTCAAGGGATTTGATGTAACGCTCAAGGAACGTATCACCGCCGCCTCGTCACACGCCGAGCGCATGTACGCGCGTCTCGAAAACCAAGATGCCGACGCCTCCACAAGTGACGCATCCTCTATGTGTTGCAAGTCTACGGCCTTGGACGCGCCCGAGCATAAAGACGGCATTGAAGACTTCGACAAAACAGCTGCTTCCGCGTCAAGTCATCCAGTCAATATGTCGGCGGTGTTTGTCCTCGACTTTTTTGCCCCCGAGTGGTATCATATTCAATACATTAACGAGCATGACGGGCGTTTTGCGGCCTTCACGCTCCACGTGCGCCCGGGTATACACACTCGCCGCCCCTTCAAGCAGTAACGGTCATAGAAGCCTCAATGTGCAAGTATGGGGTGCATACCTCGCCTTTATAGGCATGCCTTTTACAGAAAACAAGACATCCCCGGACGATGATGGTCGTTGCCCGGGGATGTCGATTTGTATATGTCCTTGCGCGTATGCGCTGACACATTAGCGTGCGGCCAGATTGGAAGCAGCAAGAGCTTCCTGATATGCGTAGCAACCGTTTTGGCTGATCTCTACGACTTTGTAGTCGCCGTTGGGCAGGGGTACCTTGGCGTGGTCGGCATCGATGAAGGTGAGGAATACAACACGTCGGCCCTCTGTATCGAGAGTGCTCCATTCCTGAGTCTTAACGTCGAAGTCGAGGCGTACCTTGGTGCCATCGTTTTCACTGATGATGTCATAGCCCTTGCCATCGCATTTTACAAGGTATCTGCCGTCCTGGCCTTCGATAACCTTGGTGCCCTTGGCCACGGGGTTGTTGCCGCTCCAGAACTCGATGCTGTTGAGAACCAGAATGTCAGCCAAGCCCGAGACTTCGTATACGGGCAGAATCCAGAATGCAAAGAAAACCAACTCGTTGACAAACTTATTGCCAATCGAATTGTTCCAGGTCAGCAGTTTGTTTGTGAGCTTGAACGAGCCTATGCACGAGCTGAACATCATGCACGAGCATACCGCAATGACGGCTGCTACACGGATAGCGTACTTTTTCATAATTATATCTATTTGTTAAGGATGAGTGAATTTGCTTCGGTATATCGTTATTTGTATTGTTTCATTTTTTTTGAAGAGTGTCAAGCATGGACATTAGCCAGTACACGGTGATAGAAACGCATGACCGCTCCGACATACTCTATAGTCTGCGTGCCGCGGAAGTATCCGTAGCGCACCACCTCGTCATTATAGTATGCCGGATTGGACTTAAGCCGCAACGCCTCGGCCACATTGCCGTCCCATACGGCGGGATTGTAGCCGTGCTTGCGAGCCAAGGCTATGGCGTCTATAATATGCGCCGCTCCGGCGTTGTAGGACGCTAAGACAAACTTGACGCGTTCGGCCGGATCTTTGACATAGGGACGCATGGTGCGATCGAGGGTGTTAAGCAGCCGTGCCGCCAAGCGTACCGATGTCTCCGGATCGGTCAAGGCTGCCGGGTCTACACCATTAGCTCTGGCGGTCGAGGGCATTATTTGCATAATGCCGCGTGCACCGGCCCATGAGGTTACGTTGTTGTCAAAACGGCTTTCGACAAAGCATATGGCGCCAAGCAATCGCCAGTCATGTCCTTCGGTGGCGTAGAGCTTGAACAGTCCGTCGTAAAGCGACAAACGCCCACCGTGAAATGTATAAGTCAATGCTGTGGGCGACTGCTTGGACATCTCGAAATACGTCTTCAGCAGCGCCAAATTGCGTTCGCGAGGCTTGTCTGAAGCCAGCCACGTGTCGATGCTGTCACCAAGCCATGCATGGTCGGGAGCAGTGGCCCAGCGTGCTTTTTGCGGAAAACTGAGCGCCACAGTGATATCCAGACGTGGATAGTAGGTGCGATTGATACGGGCCAAGTCGCTGTCTATGACTGTCATGGGTATTTTGCCGTCATTAACCATGGCTATGAGGTCTTCGGCCACCATCGAATCGCGATCCATAGTGTGTATGTGTATGCCGCCGCCAAGTTCTTCGTTGAGGTGTCGCAACCGTTGATGGTATTTACTGCTGTCCACCACGTATATGTCGCGACCGGGCAGTTGGGTGACATCGGTGACGATGCTATCGGTGCCGCGGCGCTGTACCAGCACCTGAGTGGTTTCGAAGGTGGGACCGCAGTGATGGACTCGAGCTTTGAATTCGCTATTGACCGGAATTTGGTATGCCACGACATCCGCATTGCCCTCATTGACCATTTCGATGGCTCCGTCAAGGCTCGGCGCAACTTCCACTTCGAGTACCAGGCCTTTTGCCTTGGCAAACTCGGCGGCCAGGGCGTAGTCGTAGCCCATGGCTTCGTCACGATACAGAAAGTAGGACAACGGGCTGTATATCGTGGCGATACGCAGCGTTTCGGGCAGCGCGTGCGACACCGTGTCGTTGGATGCGCCACCGCCCGCACCCTTGCCGCAGCTGCCAAACAGCAGCGCTATCGCCATCGTAACTATGAATAACAGCCTGTACATGCCCGTCGTGTTTCAGTCTTTATTCCAAGTCGGAGCGAAGTATGGTCAGCTTATTACCTTCGGGACGGTCCTCAACGTGGCCTATGACCTGAGCCTCCACACCCATGGAGCGGGCAAGCGCAACAACGGCCTCGGCTTCGGAAGGACTCACATATATCTCCATACGGTGTCCCATATTGAAGACTTTTTCCATCTCTTCTTTGGTGGCACCGCTCTCGCGTGCTATCATCTTGAACAGCGGCGGTACGGGCAACATATTGTCCTTGACCACATGCTTGTCTTTCACAAAATGCATAACCTTGGTCTGCGCACCGCCGGTACAATGCACCATGCCGTGTATATGCCTGCGGCCTACTTCGTCGAAGACAAGGCGCACCACGGGTGCATATGTACGCGTGGGCGACAGCACCAGGCGTCCGGCATCCAAGGGTGTACCTTCCACCGGGTCGGTCAATCGGCGGCTCCCGCAATACGTCAAGTCCTCGGGCATGCCTTGGTCGTAACTCTCGGGATACTGCGTGGCGTATTGCTTGGCAAATACATCATGGCGTGCCGAAGTCAAACCATTGCTACCCATGCCGCCGTTATAGCCGCTTTCCCATGCGGCCTGCCCATACGAGGCCAATCCGACTATCAAATCGCCGTGGCTGATGTTTGCGTTGTCGATGACTTGGTCACGCCGCATACGGCACGTCACAGTGGAGTCGACGATAATGGTGCGCACAAGGTCGCCCACATCGGCGGTTTCGCCGCCGGTACTGTAAATGCCTATGCCGTATGACCGCAATTCGGCCAACAGTTCCTCTGTGCCGTTGATAATGGCCGAGATGACCTCGCCCGGAATCAAACGCCGGTTGCGTCCAATCGTCGAGGATACCAAGATATTGTCGATGGCACCCACGCACAACAAATCATCGAGATTCATTACCAAGGCATCTTGCGCTATACCGCGCCATACAGACATATCGCCCGTTTCGCGCCAGTACATGTAGGCCAAAGATGACTTGGTGCCCGCGCCATCGGCATGCATAATATTACACCACGCCGGGTCTCCACCCAGGATGTCGGGAATTATTTTACAGAAGGCCCGAGGGTATAACCCTTTGTCTATGTTGCGGATGGCGGCGTGTACGTCTTCCTTGGAGGCCGATACGCCGCGGCGGTCATATCTCTGCTGGTCTGCTGTCATATCGTGTCGGTATTTATGGTTCGATGGGCGAATTTAGCAATAATTTATGAGATTTCGCCCCTTTTTAAGTAACTTTGCATTCGCATGGGCATCGCGCACGCGCCAAGGTTCGCGCACGCCCCCTTGCCGGACTTTTCACAAATACAGATTTCTGACCATGGCCGTAATACTTAATATTGACACATCCACCACGGTATGCTCGACGGCACTCACCGCCGAGGGCATGATACTCAAGCACTTCGAGGATTTCAAAGGGCGCAACCACGCTGCCTTGCTCAGCGGATACATCAAGGCATGCCTTGACCACGCTCGCGAAAAAGAAATAACCCTCGATGCCGTGGCCGTGTCCATGGGACCGGGAAGCTACACGGGCCTGCGCATAGGCCTTAGCGAAGCCAAGGGACTGGCATACGCGCTGGACATCCCGATGATTGGCATCAGCACACTCCAAATCATGGTGACACATGTTATGTTTGACGGCGAAGACTATGGCGATGACCCGATATTCGTGCCCATGATTGACGCCCGTCGCATGGAGGTGTACACTGCCGCCTACGATATGGCCCTCGGCGAAGTCATGACGCCGCAACCTCTTATTTTGGACGAGAACAGCTATGCCGACCTTTTTTCTTCGGGTCGTACCATCGTATTCTTCGGCGACGGCTCGGATAAGGCCCGCGAGCTTATCTGCGGCATACGGCCCGAGGCTCGCTTCGTGTCGGGCGTAGTGCCGCTGGCCGTAGACATGCTGGCCCTGGCCGACCGCGCATACTCGCGCCGCGAATTCATCGACACAGCTTACAGCGTCCCCTCATACCTTAAAGACTTCCAAGCCACCAAGCCAAAACCGCGTCTGTAACGCCATCGGTATCCCTACGCAACGCATAATCGGCAAAAGCGTCAGGAAATCCCGAATACCTATATTTTACAGCAAATGTGAGCGATACCCGAAAACAGAACCTCAAATTTCAAAAAACTCATCATGGAAGACCACGGACCTCAGAAACGCGCACCGCGCAAAAAATTACGCATCACATTCCCTGACGGCGATGTCCTATGCTACACAGATTCGACATCGACAATGCTGGCTGCACTGGCCAAAATCGGCAAGGACCGTTTTCCGGAAATAAAGCTCGAAATCGGTGGCCATCCTATAATTACACAGCAAATACTTCCGAAATACAAAGCCTATATGCGCGAGATTTGCGATGGATGGTATCTGAATACACAGTCTGACAACGCCTGCAAATACATGCAAATGAAGGCCATAAACGACACGCTCGACCTCGGGCTAAAAGTCGAAGTGGGGACAGATTTCAAAGCCCGAGCAATACCGGACCGGGCTGTTAGACATCGCACCAAAGAAACCCTGCGCATCCATTTCCCCGAAGACGACACCTATATCGCTCTCGAAAGCCCTCAAGACGGATACCTCGAAGCTGTACGAAAAATCGGCATCAATAAGATTGTAAACCGCCGAATTCCGTACAAATCGTATACGCTGGCCACGCGCGTGCGCGAGTCTTCTCGTCAGCTACCGGTAGACGACTGCTGGATTTACGTACCCGGCTCAATCAAGGACAAAGCCCTGATGTTACGCACAATAGCCCTGTGTCTCCGCATTCCACTCGATGTCTCCATAGTCTAAGGTGGCCGGACATCATCCGAGCGGCGATATCATCTGATGAGATTACTGTCGTATGCGTCCGCCGCGCTGCCCCATTCGATATACAACAGCGGGGGGCGAAGCCGCACGTTTGTCGGCCTCGCCCCCACTGTTGTATTGAATCGTGTCTGATTACAGGTCTTCTTCGATGCTGAATTCGTCGTCATCATAATTAGTTGGTTAAAAAAAATTAAATATCAGGTATTAGTCGAGTATTTCCAATTTATAGCACTATCTTTGTCAAACACTGACATAGGTGTACGACATATCATATTCAAAAGAAGCGTTTTGCTTATCTTGTTACTGAAAACCTGAGAATTTTTCATTGAATGCAAGAGAAAACAAAATGGCTTCACGCTATGGCGTGGGCTGTTATTTCCACATCTTTCATTCAAGGTTTTCTCAGGACCCTCAGTAGGAGATGTTGTAATCCAGTCCACGTTTCTTAATAACTCTTTGCCTATTGGACTGTATGGCTATAAAAAAAGGACAAATGAGAAAAAGAAAATTTATCCAGATTGCAGCCAGTCTAGGAGTAGCAATCCCAGCATGTCTATTTAGTTTATCACAAGACTGCAACGCAACAGCGTCCAAAGCCTTTACTCCCAGCGCCCAATCACTCTCTATAAAGAATGCAACAAACCCAATTAAAGAGAGGATTCTCAATGCATTCAATGCAGAAGAACAGACTCCTGCAAGTCTCATCGCCCACACAAATGTGCATGCTAATTACACGATCCCGCATACTAACATGCACGAAAACTACCGGATTAGCGGCGAACACACAGACTGCCATAGTAACTCACGCGCTTTTCATACAAACGAACATAGTAATTCAAAAGTATAAGTATAGATCCTCACATGCTTTTCAAGGAATATCTTGAGGCTCTAAGCAACTGCAACCTGTCGGTCATCTTTCAACTGACCGACAGGTGCGTACTATCTTGCAAATATTGCTTCGCAAGAGGTGCTCACTTAGGAGACAATCCTATAATTTCGCAGAATCTTCTTGAAAAAGTTATATCTCAAGCCTTTCAGACAAATCATCCAAGTGTAACCTTCGAATGGACTGGAGGTGAAGCTTTTCTCTTGGGATTAGATTTTTTTAAGCGTGTAAAAGAACTTCAGAGCAAATACGCGACTAAAGCTTATTCCAATTGTGTACAAACAAGTGGATACCTATTTAACAAGGAGCTAATTGACTTTCTATTAGCAAACGATTTTGATGTTTCGCTAACTCTTGATGGAACTGAATCAATCCATGACGCTAACCGTCCCACCCAATCAGGACTAGGATCTTTTGATGTCGTTTTATCCACACGTGCATATATTGCCAAAGTAAAAGGTGAGTGCGGTTTTATCAGCACTATAACCAAAAACAACATTGGTCATGAAAAAGAAATGCTTGATTTCTTCAGAACATTAGGCATACATTCTTTTCACAGCAATCCATATATTTTCTTTGATAAGAATATTGTTAAAGATAAATCTATCGCTTTGACAAACTCCGAGTATGCCTCATACTTCATTGCTCAATTTAATTCATGGTATACATCTGGATTTATTGAGCCAATTCCATATACAGTAGACTATATTATAACTGGTCTATCTTCCAAACAAGCCCCAACCCATACATTATGCACCTTTGGAGGACGATGTATTACCAACTTTATTGTAATTACGCCAAATGGTGATTGCTATAATTGTCCTAAGTTCACGGGACATAAGAATATGAAGTTAGGGAACATACATAGTCTAACAATAAAAGACTTACTTAATCCACAAAAGAATGACTCCATAAAAAGAATCTTTGAACAACGTATACACGCAATAAATAACTGTGAACATTCAAAATGTCGATTTGCGTATTTATGTAATGGTGGGTGTCCATATTTATCATACATAGCAAGCAACGGCAATAACATCTCAGAACGAGACTGCACCTGCAGAGGGAAAAAACTTGTTTTTGAATACCTTGACAGCATTAAAGATGCGCTCATAGAATCTAACTAAACAGCAGAGGGGCGAAGTCGCGCATTTGTCGGCTTCGCCCCTCTCTGTTGTAAGTTGTATTGAACCGAGTCTGATTACAGGTCCTCTTCGATGCTGAATTCATCGTCATCATCGGCAGCAGCAGGGACGGTAGTGTCCATGTCGGCAGCCTCTGCGGCGGCCTCTGCGGCCTGCTTGGCGGCGCGACGTGCTGCCGCATCAGGACGTGCATCGGCAGCGGACATAGCGTCTGCAATCTTAGCCTCAAGCTCGTCAGCCAATTCGGGATTGTCGGCTATGATACGCTTGGCGGCATCGCGACCTTGCGCCAATTTATTGCCGTCATAGCTGAACCACGACCCACTTTTTTTGATGATGTCGTACTCGACGCCGAGGTCCAGAATTTCGCCGGAACGCGAAATACCTTCGCCAAACATAATATCGAATTCGGCACGACGGAAAGGCGGCGCAACCTTGTTCTTAACCACCTTAACGATGGCGCGTTTGCCCAGATAGTCATCGCCATCTTTGATTGTGCTGCGGGGACGGATATCCAAACGTACGGAAGCATAGAATTTGAGCGCATTGCCGCCGGTGGTGGTTTCGCTGGGGCCGAACATTTGGCCTATTTTCTCACGCAACTGGTTGATGAATATACATGTGGTCTTGGTGCGCGAGATGGCGGCAGTGAGCTTACGCATGGCCTGCGACATCAGTCGTGCCTGCAATCCCATATTGCGATCACCCATTTCGCCCTCTATTTCGCCTTTGGGCGTAAGGGCTGCCACCGAGTCGACCACCACGATGTCCACAGCAGCGCTACGTATCAGCTGCTCGGCTATCTCGAGGGCCTGTTCGCCGTTGTCCGGCTGCGAAATCAGCAGTTCATCGGTATCTACACCCAACGCCTCGGCATAGAAGCGGTCAAAGGCATGTTCGGCATCTATAAGCGCTGCAATACCGCCGGTTTTCTGGGCCTCGGCTATGGCATGGAGCGCCAAGGTTGTCTTACCGGACGACTCGGGACCATATATCTCGATGATACGTCCCTTGGGATAGCCGCCGACACCCAAAGCATGATTCAACGAAATAGACCCGGTGGGTATCACTTCGACATTCTCTATGGCTTCGTCTCCGAGACGCATGATAGCGCCGCGGCCATAGTTCTTTTCAATCTTGCCTAAGGCGGCACTCAGAGCCTCGACTCGCGCTTTTTTGGGGTCTTCGGCTTCCTTTTTGGACGTTTTCTTTGTCTTTTCCATTACGGTATATGTTTCGTGTTTATATTATTCTGTTTTCAATATCGCGGCAAGGAATTCTTGCGTTGACAATGCAAAGTTAGCCTCATACGCGTGAAACCACATTGCCCAAATAGGTTAAATATTCTTTTTGGAAGTTTTAATACTTCTTTGATTTATCGGTTTTTAGCCCAATGATATGTTATCGCATCTTATGATTAACGTACATTTCGCCGAACCGTCGCACCTCAAACAATGTTTTGTTTATAGAAAGCGAACTTACTTTCTTCTATTGCAAGAAATGTGATAATGATTGGTTTATTTTCGACCGAGGAGATACCGGGAGGCATCTCCTCGGTTGATATGGGCATGGAGGCTCACGGAACGACTACGCCGCTGATGCGCAGTGTCACTTTCTTGTTCTTGGGGTCGTTGGTGCGCACTTTCACCGACTTATTGAACTCGCCCGGACGACCCTTGGGAAGATAAGTTACTCGGATTTTTTCGGTTTTGCCGGATGCTATGGGCGCCTTGGGATAGCGCGGCATAGTGCAGCCGCATGATGCCGTCGCCGATACAATCACCAGCGGACTTTCGCCCTCGTTGGTGAATACAAACTCATAGGACACAGGGCCTCCGTTCTCTTTAATATTGCCGAAGTCATGGCTCTTTTCCACAAACGCCACCGAAGCGGGACCTTTTTCAGAGTTATCTTTCTTCCCTGCTCCCTCGACATCGGCGGGCATCAAAAAGGTCAGCGCCATCAGTAGCAATATACAACGCCATCCGTTAATATTTTTTATTATTGCTTTCATAAATCACTCGCCTTTTCCTAAATTGTTTTGCTCGAAATACGCATCCAAGACATTGCGTGCCGCCACAAAAGACGACAAACGATTGTCAAGCACAAGCGATTCGTTCACTTGCAAAAGCTTTTCCATGTTCGGATTATTATAAAAATGCGATTTGAGCCTCTCGTTAATGGTCTCGTACATCCAATATCTGGACTGCTCGATGCGGCGATGCTCAAAGAAGCCGTTACCTCGCACATACTCAAAGTAGCGGTCTATCATCTCCCAGACCTCGTCTATGCCCTTTTCGTAATACCCCGAATAGGTAAGCACCTCGGGCATCCATCCCGATGTCGTGGGTGGAAACAGGTGCAAGGCACTGCGGAACTGAGCCTGAGCAAGGCGTGCACGATCGATATTGTCACCATCCGCTTTATTGATGACAATGCCATCGGCCATCTCCATAATGCCACGCTTAATACCCTGTAATTCATCGCCCGTACCGGCAAGTTGAATCAGCAGAAAAAAGTCCACCATCGAGTGAACGGCCGTCTCACTTTGGCCTACGCCGACAGTCTCAACAAAAATATTGTTGAACCCGGCAGCTTCGCATAGCATAATCGTCTCGCGCGTCTTGCGTGCAACGCCGCCCAGCGAGCCGGCTGACGGACTTGGTCGAATAAACGCCTTGGGATGTATTGCAAGACGCTCCATGCGTGTCTTATCGCCCAGAATACTTCCGCGCGTGCGTTCGCTCGACGGGTCTATAGCGAGCACCGCCAACTTGGCTTTCTCATCCTTGAGCACATGCAAACCGAAAACGTCAATAGACGTCGACTTGCCCGCACCGGGCACACCAGTTATGCCAATACGGCGGCTGTTGCCGGTATACGGGAGGCACTTTTCTATCACCTCCTGAGCCAAAGACTGATGTGCCGACGCCTGGCTCTCCACAAGAGTCACCGCACGACTCAAAACCGTAACATCACCCTTGAGGATACCCTCAACAAGCTCAGACGCCGTAGGCAACGGCTTGCGACGATGAACCCTCAAATAAGGATTAACACTCGGTGGCTGAACTACACCGCTATTTACTGTCAGTCCGGTGTAACGACTATCATTCTCGGGATGTTCCATATAGGCAAAATTAGCCAATATCCCACACATACCCAAACCGTCACCGCCAAAAAAACACAAACAATCAAAAAAAGCCGCCTCAACCCCGCCACAAAGTATCTTCAAGCCCCTTATCCACCCACGCGTCCCTATACGCCCCCATAGAACACCTCAACCACTCGCGCCGGTCCCCACCGTCACTAAAGTTCTTAAAGTCCCTAAGGTCCTTAAAGTCCTTATCCGCGCCTATCGTCTCCGGGCGC
>ERZ857629.458-NODE-458-length-57102-cov-7.314793_pt1 | contig 57102 bp, 57 predicted proteins | sample MGYA00519700_ERZ857629 | MGnify/ENA primary metagenome ERZ857629 (study PRJEB31778, sample SAMEA3449351) | human gut metagenome | biome: human gut; feature: human-associated habitat; material: faeces | place: United Kingdom | collected 2010/2012 ... | reverse complement strand
GAATAAATTTTATAATAATTAATATAATTTAACGGGTGATATATATGAAATTGGCATTATGTTTAGCAGGAGGGCGGAGTTAAAGGTGCAGCACACATAGGAGTTCTAAAGGCACTTGAAGAGGAAAATGTTGAATATGAATACATTTCAGGAGCATCATCGGGAAGTATAATAGCAATATTAAAAGCAATAGGTTATTCTGCAGATGATATATATTTATGGTTTAAAAAATATTGTAAACAAATTAAATATGTAGATGCAAAAAACGTTTTTAAATTAATATTAGGATTAATATTTAGAGGTCAGATTATAATTGATGGATTAAATAGTGGAAAGAAAATAGAAAAGATAATAAATAAAATATGTAAAGAAAAAAATATAGAGAATATTAATCAGATAGAAACTAACCTGTTAATTCCGAGTGTTGATTTAAATGATGGAAAAATCTATTTTTTTACATCGTTTGAAAAAAGGCAAAGATATTCCGACCAAATAATATATGTAAATGACATAAACATAGGAAAGGCAGTTAGAGCAAGTTGTACATATCCAGGTGTTTTTTCTCCATGTGAGTATAATGATACATATTTGGTTGACGGAGGAATAAGAGAAAATGTGCCATGGAAAGGATTAAAAGAAAATGGTGCAGATAAAGTATTTTGCGTTACATTTGAAGAAGAACTAAAAGAGAAAAAAAAGGCTAATATAGTTGATGCTATATTTGATTCATTGTCAATTCTATGTCATGAACTTTCAACATATGAATTGCATGAAGCTGACTATTTGATAAAAATAAAAACAAAAAAAGTTTCTCTTTTAGATACAAGTCAAATTGATTATTTATATAATGAGGGATATAACCAAGCAAAAAAATTTTTAAAGGAAACAAATATAAAATTATAAAAAAATAAAATTTCCAAAATTAATTGGAAATTTTATTTTTTTCATCTATAATATAATTTTCTTTTTTTATTGCTTTGTTTATGTTATTTTTATTTTTTAAGTTATCTTTTGCAACTGTCATCATCAATTTAATTCTATTAGTTTGATTTGCTTCACTTGCACCAGGGTCATAATCAATAGGAGCTATATTAGCTTCAGGAAATTTGCTTCTTATTGTTTTAATTACTCCTTTACCAACTACATGGTTAGGCAAACAAGCAAAAGGTTGAACGCAAACAATATTAGGAATGTCGTGTTCAATATATTCTATCATTTCTGCCGTTAGGAACCAACCCTCACCAGTTTGATTTCCTATTGATAAAATATCATTTACTTTTCCTTCTAAATCCCAAATATTGCAAGGCAATAAATATCCCTTCTTAGAATTATTTAGAGCAGATATAACAGGTTTCTCCAAAAGGTCAATTAATTTAATTGCTGTTTTGAATAATTTTGCCTTTATTGCATCTGTTTTTATTAATTTATTAAATGTAATTTTATGTGTTGCTATAAACTTTATAAATCCCATAAAGTCAGGAAGTATAACTTCAGCTCCTTCTTGCTCTAATTTATCAGCTACAAAGTTATTTCCAAAAGGATGGTATTTTATTAAAACCTCGCCAACTATACCAACCTTAGGCTTTATAACAGATGTATCAATTTCAATTTTTTCAAAATCTGATACAATGTCAAAGATACTCTGTTTAAATTCTTTAATACTAGATTTATTTACTAATTTTTTGCACTTTTCCATCCAATAGTCAAATAATTCTTTAGTTTTACCTTTGTTTATTTCATAAGCTCTATTTTTTGTAAGCATTTTTTGCAATAAGTCCGCATAAATACAACTTTTTATTAATCTTTCAATTAGAGGAATTGTTAATTTAAATCCAGGCATTTTTTCCATACCAACAACATTAAATGATATAACAGGCACATTTTCAAATCCAGCATCTTTTAAAGCTTTTCTAATAAACCCAATATAGTTTGTTGCCCTACAACCTCCACCAGTTTGAGACATTATTAGAGCTGTTTTATTTAAATCATATTTACCAGATTCTAGTGCTTCTATCATTTGACCAGTAACTAATATAGAAGGGTAACATGCGTCATTGTTTACATACTTAAGACCAGTTTCAACAGTATGCTGAGTGCAATCTCTTAAAAGTTCCATTTTGTATCCACTATTCTTCATTGCAGATTCCAAAAATTCAAAATGAATTGGAGCCATTTGGGGCATTAATATAGTGTAATCTTTTCTCATTTCTTTTGTGAATATTTTTTTATTTACTTCATAATTACCATTACACATTGAAGAATTATTATCCTTTATACGTTTATTCATACTGGCCAATAATGAGCGTATACGAATTCTAATAGCACCTAGATTATTTATTTCGTCTATTTTAATAAGTGTATACATTTTTTCATAACTTGTTAATATTTCTTCTACCTGATCAGTTGTTACAGCATCAACGCCACATCCAAATGAATTAAGTTGTACTAATTCTAAATTGTCATGTTTACCAACAAAGTCGGCTGCGGCATATAAACGTGCATGAAATACCCATTGATCAACAACTCTTAAAGGACGTTTGGCTTCTGTTAAATTTGAAATGCTATCTTCTGTTAAAACGCATAAACCTAAACTTGTTATTAAAGTATCAATACCATGGTTTACTTCTGGATCTACATGATAAGGACGACCAGCTAGTACAATACCCTTTAAATTATTTTCTTCCATGAATTTTAAAGTTTCTTGTCCTTTATTATGTATATCGCTTTTATAATTTTGATACTCTGTTTCAGCCTTTTTAGCAGCAGACAAAAGCTCTTTTTTAGTAAAATTATATTCTTTAAATTCTGGTAAATTCATTATAATTTCAGCTAATTTATCGGGTTCAAAAGGTAAAAATGGATTTAAAAACTTGATATTTTTATCTTTTAATTCTTCAACATTATTTTTTAGAACTTCTGAATATGAGATTACAATAGGGCAGTTATAATGGTTGTCAGCCTTTTGGTATTCTTTTCTAGAATAAGGAATACAAGGATAAAATATGGTTTTTATACCAGAGTTAATTAGTCCTATAATATGCCCGTGAGAAAGTTTTGCTGGGAAGCAGACTGATTCTGAAGGCATAGATTCCATACCCTTTTCATAGGTTTTTCTATTACTTTTCTCAGAAAGAATAACTCTAAAACCTAAGTTGGTAAGAAATGTAAACCAAAAAGGATAATCCTCATACATATTTAATACTCTAGGAATTCCAATTGTTCCCCTAGGTGCATTCTTTTCTTCTAATGGAGTATAGTTAAAAGTTCTTTCAAATTTATACTTAATAAGGTTTGGTCTGTCTAATGTTTTATCAACAATTCCAGCACCTTTTTCACAGCGGTTTCCAGATATATATTTAGTACCATTACTAAATTTATTTATTGTAAGCAGACAATGATTTTCACATCCTTGACATCGTATATGAGTTATATTTATTTCTAATTTATCTAATTCATTTATATTAGATATGGAAGATACATAGTCCATATCTAAATTATTTTCGTATTGTTCTTTTGCAAGTAGAGCTACACCATATGCACCCATAAGTCCAGCAATGTCAGGTCGTACTACATTTCTGCCTACAATTAATTCAAAAGCTCTTAAAACTGCGTCATTATAGAATGTGCCTCCTTGTACTACAATGTGTGCACCAAGTTTTTTTACATCTCTTACTTTCATTACTTTCTGAATGGCATTTTTAATAACTGAGTAAGAAAGTCCAGCAGATATGTCGCCAACACTATAACCTTCCTTTTGAGCTTGTTTTATTTTAGAGTTCATAAAGACAGTACAACGAGAGCCTAAATCTACAGGTCTTCTTGCTTCCAAAGCACTCTGAACGAAGTCCTGTATAGAAAGCCCTAAGCTTTTAGCAAATGTTTCTATAAAGGAACCACAACCTGAAGAACATGCTTCGTTCAACATAATGTTATCAATGGCGCCATTCTTCATTTTTATATATTTCATATCCTGACCACCAATATCAACAATGCTAGTAACATTAGGCATAAACTCTTTGGCAGCAGTATAATGTGCTATAGTTTCTATTTCGTTTAAGTCAACATTAAGAGCGGTTTGAATTAGTTTTTCTCCATAACCGGTAACACCACTGAAGCGAATAACTGCTTCAGAAGGTTTTTCTGCATATAATTTTTTTAGCATATTTATAACGCTTTGAAGTGGATTACCTTCATTACTTCCATATAAAGAATAAAGAAGAGTGCCATCCTCAGATATTACAACCAATTTTGTAGTTGTTGAACCAGCGTCTATACCTAAAAAACAATTTCCCTTAAATGTTTTAAAATCAGCTCTTTTAACCTTGTCTTTTTCATGGCGTTTTTTGAATTCATCATATTCAGCATCTATTGAAAAAAGTGGATTCAATGGATTAGAAGTATCATCATGAGATGATTTTAAAACTTCAATTTTACTTTTTAGTTTTTCAATTGTAATTGTATGTGAATTAAGAGAATCCAAAGCAGCACCCTTAGCAACCAATAAATGGGCCTCATTTGGTACTATAATCTCATTATCTTTTAAATTTAGTGTTTCAATAAATCTATTTCTTAGTTCAGATAAATAATTTAATGGACCACCTAAAAATGCAACATTTCCTCTAATAGGTCTTCCGCAAGCAAGTCCACTAATTGTTTGATTAACAACTGCTTGAAAAATAGAAGCTGCAATATCCTCTTTAGCTGCACCCTCATTTAAAAGTGGTTGAATATCAGTTTTAGCAAAAACACCACAACGCGATGCAATAGGATAGATTAGCTTATGTGATTTAGCAAGTTCATTTAAACCGGTTGGATCCGTATTTAAAAGACTTGCCATTTGGTCTATAAAAGCACCTGTACCACCAGCACAAGTTCCATTCATACGTTGCTCTATGAATTTATCAAAATATATAATTTTGGCATCTTCTCCACCAAGTTCAATAACAACATCAGTTTCTGGAATATATTTTTCAACTGCTCTTTTGCAAGATACAACCTCTTGAATAAAAGGTAAATCTAAAAATTTAGCAGCACTTATAGCACCAGAGCCCGTCAATGCAATAGTAAATTCAGTATCTGGATACATTATAATTAAGTTTTCTAACACATTACAAATAGTGTTTTTGGTATCAGAGAAATGCCTCTTATAATCTGTATATATAGTATTTAAATTTTCATCCATTACAATTATTTTAACTGTTGTAGAGCCAACATCTAACCCTACGTGTAAAGTCTTTATCATATTAAAGTAACTCCTTTCGATACTATCAATTTTATATTGAAATGTATAATTTGTCAAATGATTATATTGGAAAAAAGCAATAGAAACACAATGAACTTTAAAAAAAGAGTTCTAAAAAATACTTGTCTATAATAATAATTAATAAATTATTTATTAGAGAAGAGGGAGAGTGTTATTTTTGAATAAAAAAATAGTATTAATAATTATTATTTTAATAATTATTTTATTGGGTGTATTTTACTTTTTTATTAGTAATAAAGAAGAAAAAATGGAAGAAGAATATCAGCCACAAGAGGAGATAACAGATGAGCAAATGCGACAAACAATAATTTCTTTGTATTATGAAAACAAAGAAACAGGAGAGCTAATGCCAGAAGGTAGATTAATAGATGTAAAAACATTATTAAATAATCCATATAAAATATTAATAGAAATGCTTATAGCTGAGCCAAAAAATAACAAATTACAATCTGCTATTCCAAATGGTACAATTATTAATAATGTGGAATTAAAAAATGATATTTTGTATGTGGATTTTTCAAAAGAATTTACAGAAAATCATCAAGGTGGAGAAGAAAAGGAAAAGGCAACTGTGTACTCTATAGTAAATACATTGTGCGAATTAACAGAAGTAAATAAAATTAAAATATTAATAAACGGAGAAGAAAATAAATCATTTAAAGATGAAAAGATAAAATTTGATGTGCTATTTACAAAGCAAAATTAATTCTTTAATATATTGAATAGTTTTATTCCATTTATGATCTTAGTACCACTTCGTAAAAATTTTTCTACTTCGAAAAGAGAGCAAATAGTGTTCTCTTTTTTTAGTGAAAAATTTATTTTTTCTTTTTTATCATATTTCTTATCCATAATAAATCGCTCCCCAAAAGTTTTTTAATATATTATATGTAAATAAATATATTATGCTTTATCTTATTGAAAAAATAAATAAAGTTTATTATAATATATAGTACATATGGGTTAAAAGTGGGGCGAGAGTAAAATGCATTTAAATAATAATGAGAGAATTGATGATTTAGAATATAAAGATTTAAAGATAATACAACGAAAAGATGGATTTTGTTTTGGAATAGATAGCGTATTGCTTTCAAATTATGCAAAAGATATAAAAAGAGGAACAGTAGGTTTAGATTTGGGAACTGGCACAGGAATACTTGGAATACTATTATGTGGGAAAACAGACTTAAGCAAAATATATGGTATAGAAGTACAACAAGAAGTTGCAGAGATGGCACAAAGAAGCGTAAAATTAAATAACCTAGAAAACAGATTTGAAATTATTAATAAAAATATTAAGGACCTAGAAAGCGTATTTGATAAAAATAGTTTTGACTTTATAATAACAAATCCGCCATACAAGAAAATGGATACAGGCAAAACAAATGAAAATAGCAAGAAATTAATATCGCGACATGAAATAACTGCAACATTGAAAGATTTTATAAAGATAAGCTACATAATGCTCAAAGATAAAGGAACATTATATATGGTACATAAACCAGAAAGACTTGTAGATATAATATATCAGTTAAGAAAGAACAAAATAGAACCTAAGGAAATAAGATTTGTCCATCCATATGAAAAAAAAGAGCCAAATTTAATACTAATAAAAGCTGTGAAAAATGGAGGGCAATTTTTAAAAATAGACAAACCATTATATGTTTACAACGAAAGAGGAGAATATACAGAAGAAATATTAAAAATATATAATAAAATGTAAGGAGAATTACAATGAACGGAAGATTATATTTAGTAGCTACACCAATAGGAAATTTAGAGGATATAACATTAAGAGCATTAAAGGTATTAGAAAAGGTTGATGTTATAGCAGCAGAAGATACAAGACATACGTTAAAATTATTAAATTTTTATGCTATAACAAAGCCTTTAATCAGTTACCACAGACATAATGAGGAAGTAAAATCAGATGTGTTAATTGACAAATTAAAAAATGGTGAAAATATTGCTCTAGTTACAGATGCTGGGACACCAGGGATATCAGATCCAGGAGAGGAAATTGTAAAAAAAGCTATAGAAAATAATATAGAGATAATTCCAATACCAGGAGCATGTGCACTTATAAATGCATTAATATGTTCTGGATTTAACACAAAAGAATTTATTTTTTATGGATTTTTGCCTATTAATAAAAAGTTAAGAACAAAAAAGCTAAATGAGATTTCAAAGCAAAATAAAACAATAATATTATATGAAGCACCACATAAATTACTAAAAACATTAAACGATATCTTAGAAAATATAGGAGACATAAATTGCATATTAGCAAAAGAAATAACCAAAATACATGAAGAATACATAAGAGGTAAGATAAGTGAATTGATTTCAAGAAAAGAAGAAATAAAGGGAGAATATGTAATTTTATTAGACTTAAATGATAATGAACAGGAAGATTGTTCAAAAAAGGAAATGCCATTAGAAGAACAATATGAATATTATGAAAAAAAAGGATTGGAAAAAAAAGAGATAATTAAACAGATAGCCAAAGATAGAAACACAAATAAAAACGAAATATATCAAAAATTTTTAAAAAAATAGTGCCTTAAAGACACTAAGACACTATTTTTCATCTATTGTAGAAATTTTATTAATACATTTTTTACATATTTGTTTATCTCTATATTGTGTTAAATCCTTATCAGAACCACAAAAAATGCAGTTAGGTACAAACTTCTTTAAAACAATCGTAGAACCATCAACATAAATTTCTATTGGATCTTTTTCAGATATGTCAAATTGATTTCTTAATTCAATAGGAATTACAACTCTTCCTAATTCATCAACTCTTCTTACTATTCCTGTAGACTTCATTTTATCCTCCTTAAAACAACATTATTCGACAAAAAATCTATAATTATAATAGCATAAAATCAATGAAAAAGCAATATGTAATTTACAAAAACTTACAAATAATATAAATGTAGTGTTACAATTGATGTGAAACAAAAAATATAGAAAAAAAGTGATTCAAGTAGTATAATTGAATTGTTGAAAAAAGAAATTATACGAAAGCACTTGAATCACTTATGAATAGTATAACACAAAATTCAAAAAATACAAAAAGATATTTACCACATGATTGACACATATACATACTAAAAATACACATTGAGGAGGAAAAAATATGTTTAATTTATATAGTAATTTACGTAAACTTTATCCGGTTCAAAAAACACTAAGATTTGAACTCATTCCCCAGGGCAAAACGAAAGAAAATATGTATTTAGAAGCTGCAATATAAGTAAATAATGTTGTTATAGTTTAATAACTTATATAAATTTCTACTCTATGCTAATATAATAAAATTACTTTGAAATAAAAGATGACAATATCTTTTATTTTTTAGGTAATATAGTTATAAATATATGAATACATATATAAAAAAATCAAAAGGAGCAATATGTTAAATATAATCTGGCCTTTATTTATTATTATATCTTTTATATATGCTTTTTTTTCTGGAAATATAGAAAATGTTAGTAATGGAATCTTTACATCATTAACAGAAGTTGTTAATTTATGTCTTACTTTTTTAGGAACTATGTGTTTGTGGAATGGAATAATGGAGATTGCTAAAAGAACTACATTAATTAGAAAATTAACTATTTTTTTTAGGCCGTTAATTAATTTTTTATTTCCAGAATTAAAAGAAAATGAACAGGCAAAAGAGGAAATTTCTATGAATATGATAGCAAACATTTTAGGATTAGGAAATGCGGCTACACCATTAGGAATTAAAGCAATGAAAACATTGCAAAAAGATAATAAAAACAAAATGATTTTATCAAACTCAATGTTAATGTTTATTTTGATAAATACAGCTTCAATTCAGCTTATACCAACAAATGTAATTGCTATAAGAAACTCACTAAATTCTTCTATGTCAACTCAGATAATTTTTCCAGTGTGGATTGCAACTATAACTGCGGCACTTGCATCAATTATTACGGCAAAAGTATTAATTAGATTGGGAAGATAAAAGATAGTATGGAAAGGACGAAGAGAATGCAAATAATAAATTACATATCTTCTGCAGCTATACCAACAGTAATATTAATAATAATTATGTATGGTGTAATACAAAAGGTTAAAGTTTACGATACTTTTATAGATGGCGCAAAAGAAGGAATAGAAATAGTTTTTAGACTTTTTCCAACGTTAATAGGAATTTTTTTGGCAGTAGGAGCATTAAGAAATTCTGGCATAATAGATTTAATTATTAATATTATTTCTCCAGTAACAAGTTTATTGAAAATACCAAGTCAAGTTTTACCACTAGCGATGTTAAGACCGATTTCGGGCAGTGCTTCTATGGCAGTAGCAGTAGATATCATGCAAAAATATGGGGTGGATACGACAATAGGATTAATAACTTCTACGATAATGGGGTCTACAGAAACGACTTTATATACGATAGCAGTATATACAAGTTGTGTTGGAATAAAGAAAACAAGGTTTGTATTATTTGCGGCATTAATGGCAGATTTAGTTGGAATAATTTCATCTGTAATAATTTGGCAAATTTTGTCGTGAAATTTTAATTGACATTACGTAAAATAAATAGTAATATATATATGTAAAACGTATTTAGAAGGAACATAAAAAATGTTATTTGAATTCATATTATTTTTATCAATATATTTTTTAATCAAAAAAGTAATTGTAAATTTTTTATCCAAAATAGTATTAAAAAAAATCAATTAATTTGTTTTTAATCTTGTAGAGGAAATAATTTCTATTTGGTATGCCATTTCCAAAACCGTATTAGAGACTTTATAAAATAAAAAATATTTGCCCCCGAATAAATTATTATTTCTCTTTGTTTCCTCTACAATATATATTATATATTAAGCTAACTTAATAATGGGGCTAGGTTCATATCTTTTAGCTATACTCAAATTAAAAGAAGAATAGTCAAAATCCTTGTTACTTTCAATTAATTCATTCATTACAGTTTTATATGCAAGTTCAGGAAAATTATTTTCCTTACTTAAATGACCAAGCATTACACTTTTTAAGCCGTTTTGTGCTAAATATGATATGGCTTGGCCAGCCAAGATATTAGATAAATGGCCATATGGACCAGATATTCTCTGCTTTAAATTGTAAGGATATGATGAACATTTTAATATTTCTGGATCGTAATTTGATTCTAATAATATAAAAGAACTATTTTCTAATTTACTAATTATATTGGAATCAATATGCCCCAAATCTGTAGCAATACTAATTTTGTTATTGTTATAATAAATATTAAATCCACAAGGTTCTGCAGCGTCATGAGGAATTGAAAAAGGAAAAATTTTTAATTCTCCAACTGAAAATAATTTGTTAGAATTAAACAATCTTTTATTACTATTTTCTATTTTAGAACTTTGAACAGGCATTGCTTGCCAAGTGCCATTGTTTGCATAAACTGGGATGTTATACTTTTTTGAAAGTGTGCCAAGACCTTTTACATGATCGGAATGCTCATGTGTAACTAAAATAGCGTCAATATTTTCAATATCAACACAAATATTAGAAAGTGCAGAAACAATTTTTTTTGCACTTTCTCCAGCATCTATTAAAATTTTTGTATTAGGCGTTTCTACAAATAAACTATTTCCTGTACTGCCACTATACAAACTACAAAATTTAAACATATATATTCTTCCTTTGCTATACTATTCTGTAACTCTTTTTATGTTTGCTCCCAAATTTCTAAACTTTTGCTCAATATTTTCATAACCTCTGTCAATATGCTCTATATTATATACTTGAGTTTCTCCTTTGGCGATAATTCCAGCCATTATCAAGGCTGAGCCTGCTCTTAAATCTGTAGCGTACACAGGAGAACCAGACAACTCCTTAACACCTTCAAAAAAAGCTGATTTACCTTGAGCCGTAATCTTTGCTCCCATTTTATTTAATTCATTTGTATATTGAAATCTAGAATCCCAAATGCTTTCATTTATAGTGCTATTGCCTTCAGCAATAGAAAGAACAACACCCATTTGTGGCTGTAAATCTGTAGGAAAGCCAGGGTATGGTAAAGTTTTTACAGTAGCTCTGTTTGGCCTTTTGCTACAAGCAACTCTTATAGAATCTCCTAAATCTTCAACAATTCCACCTATTTCTAATATTTTAGCAGTAACACAATCCAAATGCTCTGGAATACAGTTTTTTATTAATATATCTCCTTTGGAAGCCACAGCGGCAAGCATAAATGTTCCAGTTTCAATTTGATCAGGAACAACTGAATATGTGCCCTCCTTAGACAACTCTTTTACACCATTTATTTTTATAACGTCTGTTCCGGCACCACGGATGTCTGCTCCCATAGAATTTAAAAAGTTAGCAACGTCAACAATGTGAGGCTCTTTAGCAGCATTATCAATAGTAGTTGTACCTTCAGCTAAAACACTTGCTAACATTACATTAATTGTAGCACCAACAGATACAATATCCATGTAAATTGAATTTGCAACTAATTTTTTTACCTTAGCTGATATCTTACCTTGTCCTACATCTACTTTAGCTCCTAATGCTTCAAATCCTTTTATATGTTGATCTATAGGTCTTGCTCCCAAATTACAGCCACCAGGAATTCCTACTTCAGCACATCCACATCTTCCAAGCAAAGCACCTAATAGATAATAAGAGGCTCTAAATTTACTTGTCATTTCTAATGGTGCATTTGTACAATCAATATTTCTGGTATCTATAGTAATCTCATTTGGTGTATTCCATGTTATTTTAGCACCAAGTTTTGTTAAAATTTCACAAAATATTTTAACATCACTTATATTTGGTAGATTGTCAATAGTACAAACACCATTAATTAATAAAGTAGCTGGCAATATTGCAACAGCAGCATTTTTGGCACCACTTATTGTAACTTCTCCTTTTAGGCGTGTGCCCCCTTTTATAACGAACTTATCCAATGTATTCCCTCCAATATTTATACAATAAAAAGATAGAGTAAAACTCTATCTATATATATAACATAAAAGAAAATTTTTTACAAGATACTAACTTAATTTAAAAAGAATAATAGTTACCAGACAATTGTTTTTAGAATTATATTATCTACAAATATTGAAACATATTAAACAGTAATAAAAAGTCTAATTGTTAGCTAATTTAATATTTTGAAAAAATTCTAATAATTTAAACTTAAACTTTACATCAGCTGTCTGGGCATTATTTATCAAATTATATTCTTCAGTGTGCAAACTATCTTTAATAGTCTCTTTTGAATCCTCTGGCACTATGCCTGTACTTATATCGACAAAGCAAAGAGGAGGGAACATTACGCACCACCAGTTTTGTCCGCTGGCATTTCCTATTTCGACTTTTAATGCATCATAATAACCTGCAGGTAAAGAAATATCTCCATAGTTTTTGGTTGGAAAGGCAAAATTTCCAATGCTAATATTTACATTATAGTCATATCCATTGTCATTAATTACTTTTTTTGCTATTTTATAAAAATCTGATTTATGCTGATAAGCTATACAAATTGCTTCATCTTTAGAATTAGAATTCTTAGATACAGAATTCATATAATCTATAAGTGCATCTCTAACTAGATATTTTAAATTTTGATCTTCTGTTGAATCACTATTAGCAATAACATGTAATCTAAATACGCTACTAGATATATTGGCTGATACAGCATTAACATATGAAAATGCACAAATAAACACATATATACTAAATAAAATAATTAATACCAAAAATCTTTTTAAATTAGAAATATTAAATAATTTTTTCATATTCAACCTCCATTTGAAATAATAGTATGTATAGTAAAATTATTAACTTTATTTAAAAAAATATACATAAATACCAAAAAAAATATATGTCGAAATAAAGTACACGATTATTGGAAAAACGCATTGACTATAAACATCATAAATGGTAAAATTTACCAAAAGACATTAATAATAAACAACAGTAAATTAGCTTGAAAGGAATGAAAATAATATGAGCAATATTAAAAAATTGTGTGGGTTTTGCATAAACGAGTGGCATTTAACAACAATGGTTCTTCCTTATATAAGTAAAGAGATAAATAATAATTATAAAATAATTACAATATTAGAAAAAGGTATAGAAGAGAATATAAAATTATTAATAAAAAAATTAAATTTAAAAAATGAAGAGAAAATATTAGGAATAGATTGGAAACAAAGTATGGCAAGAAAATATACTAGTATTAGTAACAAATTAAATATAATAGCAAAAACAAAGGAAAACTACATAATATTGGTAAATGGAAAAAAGAATTATATGGATATGGTAAATAAATATATAGAAAAATGGTTGCAAAAAAATAGAATACAAAATGAAATTAAAATAATAAATTGTTATGAAATAACAGAGTTTAATTATAATATAACAGCAATATTAGATTCACATGATAAAATGATAAATACATCTGGAGAAAAGGAAATACAAGAAGTGTTTGAAGACTACGGAAAAACAAAAGCGAAGAAAGCATAGTATAATATCTTACTAAATATAATTGACGAATATTTTTTTATGATATAAAATATGAAAAGAAAAAAATGAAAGGAAAGTGAAATTATATGGAAGAAAAACTTTTGGCAACAAAGGAAATTTTAAAAAAATATGGTCAAGAGCATTTATTAGAAAATTATGAAAATCTATCAGAAGAAAATAAGAATGTTCTACTAAATGATATATTAACAATAGACTTTGGAGAGATTGCAGAATTATATGAACAAACAAAACATAAGGTTGAATTTGAAAATTGTAAAATTGAGCCAATAGATCATGTCGAAAAGGCAAAGCTTTCTGATGAAGAGTTAAGGAAGTATTCTGAAATAGGAATTCAAGAAATAAAAAAAGGGAAACTTGCAGCTGTAACAATGGCAGGAGGACAGGGAACTAGATTAGGACACAATGGACCAAAAGGAACGTTTGACCTAGGATTGGAATCACACAAATCAATTTTTGAGATATTATGTGACACTCTAAAATTAGCTAAAAAACAATATGATGTTGTAGTTCCATGGTATATAATGACAAGCGACGAAAATAATGATGAAACAGTTAAATTTTTTGAGGAAAATAACTACTTTGACTATCCAAAAGAAGCTATAAAATTTTTTATACAAGGGAAAATGCCAATGGTAGACAAGCAAGGCAAAATCTTATTAAATGAAAATGGATTAATAAAACAAGCAGGAGCAGGACATGGAGCTATTTTTGAAGCAATGAGAAAAAATGGTATTATATTTGAGATGCAAAATAAAGGTATAGAATGGGTATTTATAGGTGGCGTGGACAATGTTTTAGTAAAAATGGTAGATCCTGTATTAATAGGTCTTTCGGTAGAGAAAAAAGTATTAGCTGCAGGTAAAAGTGTTGTTAAAGCAAATGCACACGAAAAAGTAGGTGTTTTTTGTAAAAAGGATGGTAAACCAAGTGTTATAGAATACTCAGAAATATCTAATGAGCTAGCAGAAGCAGTTGACAAGAATGGAGAGTTGCTATTTGGGGAATCTCATATTCTTTGTAATCAATTTAATATAAAAATTTTAGAGGAATTAGCCAAAGACAAATTACCTTATCATGTTGCATTTAAAAAAGCAAGCTATATGGATGAAAAAGGCAATGTTATAAATCCAACAGAGCCAAACGCATATAAATTTGAAGCATTCATATTTGATGCATTTTCATCTATTCCAGAAATGCTAGTTATGAGAGTGAAAAGAGAAGAAGAATTTGCACCTGTAAAAAATGCAGAGGGTGTTGATAGCCCAGAAACAGCAAGAAAATTATATATGGATTATTTTGCAAAACATTAAGAAAGGGAGATATTATATAAATGGAAGAATATATGCAAAAATATAATAACTGGATAAATGATTCGGTTATAGATGAAGAAGCAAAAAAGGAACTAAAAGCAATAGCAGGAAACGATGAAGAAATAAAAGAAAGATTTTATAAAGACTTAGAATTTGGAACAGCAGGCTTAAGAGGAATTATAGGAATGGGTACTAATAGAATGAATAAGTACACTGTTACAAAAGCAACACAAGGATTAGCAAATTATATAATAAAAAAAGGCGGACAAGAAAAAGGGGTTGCAATAGCATATGATTCTAGAAGAATGTCAGATGAATTTAGCGAAGAAACAGCACTTTGCTTGAATGCAAATGGAATAAAAACATATAAATTTGAATCATTAAGACCAACGCCTGAATTGTCTTTTGCCGTAAGAGAGTTGGGCTGTATTGCAGGAATAGTTATAACAGCAAGCCATAATCCACCAGAATATAATGGATATAAAGTATATTGGGATGATGGAGCACAAATAGTAGAACCTATAGATGCAGAAATAATACAAGAGGTAAACAGTATAACAGATTTATCAACTATTAAAACAATAAAAAAAGAAGAGGCAGAAGAAAAAGGATTATATAATATAATAGGAAAAGAAATAGATGATAGATATATTGAAGAATTAAAAAAATTAGTTATAAATAAAGATATAATAGAAAAAATGCAAAAAGAAATAAAAATAGTATATACACCATTACATGGCACAGGTGGAATGTTAGTAAAAAGAGTACTTAAAGAAATAGGATTTGAAAATGTATATATTGTAAAAGAGCAGGAAGAGCCAGATGGAAACTTCCCAACGGTTGATTACCCAAATCCAGAAGAAGGAAAAGCATTTAAATTAGCATTGGAGCTTGCAAAAGAGGTTGATGCAGACATAGTAATGGCAAATGATCCAGATGCAGATAGATTAGGAGTTTACGTAAAAGATGTAAAAACTAATGAATATATACAATTTACAGGAAATATGACTGGAAACTTAATAGCAGAATATATTTTATCACAGAAAAAAAGTAGAGGAGAATTAAAGGTAAATAGTGCTGTTATCAAGACAATCGTTTCATCAAATTTAACTGATGCAATTTGTGAACATTATGGGGTTAAAATGTTTGAAACATTAACAGGATTTAAAAATATAGCTAAAATAATTAGAGGATTTGAGGAAAATAATAACAGCTATAATTGTTTATTCTCATATGAAGAAAGTTATGGTTGCATAATAGGAACACATGCAAGAGATAAAGACGGAATAGTTGCTGTAATGATGTTAAGCGAGATGACTGCATATTATAAAGAGCAAAATAAAACTTTATGGGATCAAATGAATGATATGTATAAAAAATATGGATATTATAAGGAGAAGAATTTTTCAATAGTTCATAAGGGAATAGAAGGCGCTGAAAAAATAAAATTAATGATGGAAGATATGAGAAATAATCCGCCAAAAAAATTGGGAAAATACAATGTATTATCTGTGGGAGATTACTTAACAGGTAAAATAAAAAATAATCAAACAGGAGAAGAAACTTCAACAGGAATGGCTAAATCAAATGTGCTATATTATTATTTAAACGACAATGCATGGTGTGCTGTAAGACCATCTGGAACAGAACCAAAAATTAAATTCTACATAGGTGTAAAAGGAGAAAGCGCAGAAGATGCTGACGAAAAGTTAGCAGAAATAGAAAAAGAATTTTCAAAATAGAAAATAGACGAAAACGGAGATTATAAAATTATAAAGTCTCCGTTTTTGTTCTATATAAATTCAATTGATAAAAACATTATATTATATTATAATAAATTGAAAAAAGAAAAATTTGGGGAGGTTGAAATGGATAAAGATATATTTATTGAAGAAGAAAAAAAGTTGGCAGAGACAATATTTAGAATTGACGAGGAAGAAAAACAAATGGAAAGTAGATTATCAACCTCATATAATGTAAATGATATAGCAAAAGGATTTGTAATGCAAATGTATGCTAAAAAAATAAATGATATAAAAAAGATAAGGACAAAGCCTTATTTCGCAAGAATGGACTATAAAGAGAACAATAGAAAAAAAGAAAGTTTCTACATAGGTAAAATATCAATAATAGATAGTAAAACATTGGAACCAATTGTAGTTGATTGGAGAGCGCCAATTGCAAATTTGTATTATGAAGGAAGAATAGGAAAAGCAAGTTATAAGGTATTGGATGAAGAAATATTTGGAGAAATATTTTTAAAAAGACAATTTATAATAGAAGAAAGAAAACTTAAAAAGTATGTTGATATAGATGTTACGGGTAATGATGTATTATTAGAAAATGCACTTGAGGAAAAAGCAGATGATAGGTTGAAAAATATTGTTGCTACTATACAAGATGAACAGAACAAAATTATCAGGGCACCAATAAATAAACCATTAATTGTTCAAGGCGTTGCGGGTAGTCGGAAAAACGACTATTGCACTTCATAGAATAGCATATTTAATATACAATTATGAAAAGGAATTTAAACCAGAAGAATTTATGATAATTGCACCAAATAGGTTTTTCTTAGACTATATTTCTAGTATCCTACCAGATTTAGGGGTAAATGATGTTAAACAATATACTTTTGAGGATTTTGCATATGACGTAATAGGGAAAAAATTAAAAATTCCGGACAGCAATGAAAAACTAGTGCAGATAGTAGATAATATGATAGACGGAAAATATAAAGAAAAAATAGATATTGTGCTAAAAGAATCAAAGTTTAAGTCATCAATTGAATTTAAAATATATATTGACAGATACTTAAAAGAAGTTGAACAAAAATATATACCAAAAGAAAACTTTGAATATAACGGATATAACATTATGAACTATAAGGACATTAATGAATTGTTTTTAAAAACATATAGTAATTATAATTTTAAAAACCGAATAAATGAGATAGAAAAACATTTGGCAACAGAATTTAGAAAAAAATCTAAAGAAATTATAGAGAATTTAAAAAATCAAAGAACCAGAGCTATAGAAAATCTACAGGGAGAAAAGCGTATACAAGTATTCGAACAATATGCTAAAGAAATAGAAATGGTTGAAAAAAAGTATATGAAAATCATAAAAGAGTATTTGAATAAAATACAAAATAAAGATTGTATAGAGTATTATAAGGACTTTTTAGAAAATTATTTTATGCAATATACTTTCAACGACAATGCAGATGATGTATCACAATATTTAAAAGATACTACATTAGTAAATATAAAAAACAACGAGTTTGCATTTGAAGATTTAGCTCCACTCATGTATATTCAATATAAAACATTTGGTATAAAGGACAAATGCCAAATAAAGCATGTTGTAATAGACGAAGCTCAGGATTATGGGGAGTTTCAATTTGACGTGCTAAAAAGTATTTTAAAAAGCAATTCTATGACAATTTTGGGAGATATAGCTCAGGGAGTACATTTTTACAGAGGAATTGAAAATTGGAAAAGATTTATAGATGTTGAATTTAAAGACGTAAGTGTTACATATACTACATTGAAAAAAACTTATAGAACTACAAAAGAAATTATGAAAATTGCAAACAAAGTTATTAATAATCTTCCAGATTACGAAAAAGAATTTATTGTTTTGGGAGAGCCAGTCATAGACAGGAAAAACTCCGTTTATTGCAAGCATATAGAAGAAGGCTCACTAATAAAGAATATTAATGAAAGAATAATGGAACACAAAAAAAACGGTTATAAATCAATTGCCATAATAGGAAAAGACATAAAAGAGTGTAAAGAAATTGAAAAACAGATAAGTAAGATAAGAGAGGATGTAAAATTGATACAGGGAAAAGACTCAAAATATAATGCAGGAATATCAGTTGTTCCGTCATATCTAGCAAAAGGACTGGAATTTGACTGTGTAATAATTGCAAATGCCAATAATGAAAGATATAGTAATAATTCATTAGATATTAAGCTATTATATGTTGCTATTACGAGGGCAATGAGCAAGTTAGATATATTTTACACGAATACAAAATCAAAAATACTTCCTTGCTAAATAAGAATTTCAACAAAATATATTTTATAATGCACCAAAATTTCAGCTTTTTTGGTCAGCTATCTAAAAAATAGTTACATCTATCAGTAAAACATGTAAAAGTATATTCAATAAAATCAAATTTTGTTATAATAATATCAAGGAGGCAGAAAATGAATATTAAAGTACGTACAAATATATCAAGTGAATTTCAAGATATTGAAATTTGCATAAATGCGCCGGAAAGAAATGAAATTGTTCAAACATTAGAAAACGAATTATTATCTAAATCTTTAAAATCTATACAACAAATTGTAGCAATGCAAGACAATGATATTTTTATAATTAATGTGTCAGATATAATATTATTTTTTGGTGAAGAAAAAAACAATTTTTGCAAAACAAAAGATGGTATCTATAAAATAAAAGAAAGATTGTATTATCTTGAAGAAGTTCTACCTACAAAAGAATTTGTTAGAATATCAAATTCTGCAATTATAAACATAAATCATGTAAAGTGCTTTAATACTAGCATTGTTGGAAAAATTAAAGTTAAATTCAAAGACGGAACAGAGGAAGATGTCTCAAAGAGAAGAACAACGGAAATTATGAGGTTTTTAAAAGAGAGGAGGATGTAGAATGGAAAAACAAGAAAGAAAAATTTCATTAAAAAAGTTATTATTAACAATTTTATGCACAACTATAGTTTCGATATTTGTTGGAAATACAGTATTATTAGTGGATACAGTACCTCAATGGTTAGAAACGGAAAAAATACTTAGTATAAATAGGAATTCAAAATATTTAATTGAAATTGGCGAAAACAATCAAGATAATGTTAAGCAATTAGAAGAAAAGTATAAAGAAGAAAGAGCATTATTTGGAGAAAAATACCCTGCAGAAATGATGCACCTTATGCAAATAGCAAATTATTTTACAAATAGAATTATAAAAGTATACACATTATCAATTTTAATAGGAGTATCAACAGGTGCTATAATTTATATAATTTCTATACAAAGAGCAAAAGGTAAACAATTAATTATCGAACTAATTGTTTCACTTTTAATTGTATTTGGTTTGGTACTTTTCACGAATTTAGGATATGAAGCATACATAAATAATCACGTACAAATTTTTAATATGACAAAGATAAGAACATCTGCATATATTTATGAACTAGAGATTAAGGACATATTAATTTCATATGTAATTGTTGCTATAGTAATATATATAGGAAATATAATTAGACAAAAGATTTTAACACACAAGTTAAATAAAGAAATTGAAAATAAAAACTAATGATATATTATTTTTCTCCTATCTTTGGGGACATTGATAATCTTATAAAGAAGAGGTTTGATTAAATGATAACAAAAGAATATGCAATAGCTTATAAAGAGGTAATGACTATATTAAGTTATGTACCAAAATCTGATGTGGATAAAATACCACAAGAAAAATTAGAATTTTATAAATCTAATATGGATAAGGAGTATGAATATAAAATTGATGAAACAAAGCAATTCGAAGAACAAGAAATGTCTGATATAACAAAAGCTGTTCTTGCAAATATATTTAAAGATTATTGGGCAACGCCCTATCAAAAAGAGAAAATTAAAGCTAAAGAAGAGTATGACCTAAAAAAAATAGAAGAAGAAAAAAGCAAAAAATATAATCCAAATAATATATTTAAGGATAAACAGGTTAATAAAATTATTACTAGTATCAATTTGCCTACCAAAGTAAAAAAAGAAAAATTAGTCAAGAAATTAGTTGAATTTATTAAAAATATTATAAATAAAAGATAAGGAAGTATTATGAGTGATAAAAAGAAAGATATAATTTCAAAGGATAGTGGTTTAAATCCAATAGTATATGACATATTAAACGAAGCATATCACGAATTTAGACAGATGTATGGAGATAAACATAGTGATCATATAAAAAAAATAATAGAAAGTATAACAGACAAAGTGGAAAAAAACATGTTATACTATTTTGCACCTATTGCTACTGCACATGCTCAAAAGGGAGTGAGATATACTGAAACAGACCAATTATCAGCGGTATTAAAACATGAAATGTGGCATGTTTATAATAATTCTGCTAGTGATGGAGAAAAGTCTTTACAACATATTCCACAAAGATATATTGCTCAATTGCAACAAAATGGCTATTTGGAAAAATTATATACCAAAAAGATGGAAGATTATAAAAAGAGATGGAAAGATGCACCGGAAAGATTAAAAGATTTATTAACAGATTTTGAAACATTTGTAAATAGCAGATTTGATTTTGAGGATAGTCCAGTTGAAATGTGGACAGAATGGTTTAATAGTCAAACTCATTTAAAAGATATGCAAGAGAACTTTTGGGATTGGGGAGATGGGTATTTCACAAAAAGCTTATCATCTGGTTCTTTTTATGATTCCTATATTAATATTGCAAGTATGATTTCATGTATAATACCAAAAGAAAAATTATTAGAAATGTATTTACAAACAGGAGAATATCAGACTGATTATTCTTATCCCGAAATGCTAGAAGAATTTGATGAAAAATATGCAAATTCATTAAATAGTGAAGAGAGTGAAAAATATAAATATCCATATTTGAAAATTATAATGGATACGAAAATGGTTTCAGATAATGCAAAAAAAAATCCATCTGTTGCATTAACTGCGTTACAAAGTTGTATGAAAACTTGCTTTAATGCTTACTTGCAGAAGATGGAAAGTATTGAAAATATAGATTTTGAACAAGCAAAAAAGATTTATTCGGAAATAAAATATATGCAAGAACAAATGGTGTGGAATACGGATATATCAAAAATGCAAGACCTTGATTATATACAAGCAATGAGTAAAATACAGGATAAATTTAAGAGTATGTTACAAGAATTAGATTTAGAAAATCCTGAAGTAATGCAAATGTTAGAAAATATAGATTATACTGCAGATAATCCGTTCAAATTTGTTGAAGATGGAGAAAAAATATCTAGAAAAATAATTAGTACACAAAGAGAAAATAAGACCAACTTGATTAGTATAGATGGCAATTATAAAGTACATGTTGGAAAAAATGGTATAAAGGATAATTTATATAGTACCTTGTTTGCTTTATTAGGAAATAGAAAATATAATCTATTATATGAAAAATTTCAAGATAACGATGGAAGAAATTCAAAGGAGAATATACTTTTGAAATTTCATAAACAAATTGAAGAAGCAACAACAGATGAAGATTTTATTAATATTTATAATAGTATATATGGATTATATGCTAAAAAACTTGAAGATACTTTAAAAATTAATGAGAACATAGAAAGTAAATTTATTAAATATAGTAAGGAAATAGTAGAATTACAAAAAAATGGATTGTTTGATGAAAAAAATAAAATGTATTTGCCTGGATTGGAACAAATAATTGATATATATAATAAAAAAGTACAAGCTTATGAACAAGAAATTGATAAAATTACAGAAAATGAAATACAAAGATGCTTAAAAGGGGGAAGAACAAGAAAAGAAGCTGAGAGCATTTCTCAAAGAATCCCTAATATGTGTAAAAACAAATTGAGTGAGCAACAAGGTAGAATTAGTACTCAAAGGGAAAATCAAGTATTGCAATATATGGAGTGCTGCAAAACAACATATTCAATAAGTACACAGCAAATAGGAGTAACAACCATAAATGTACCGACATTAGAAAAGGAAGAAGCTGCAGAAATAGAGCAAAGTGGATTATTAGGAAAAAAAGAAAAACACAAGTAAAAATCAAATATATATTTTAACTAAAAATTTGGCATAGATTAAAATTCGCCGACTTTTTGCTACTTTTTTGAATAACATATAAAAATAGCAGGTTGTAAATGACTTGCTATTTTTGCGTTTTACTTTTTAAAAATGCTTGTCTTATAATGTTTCAAGCCTTTTTGCAATGAGATTTTATCGAAATTGTTTGGAACAACAATGTAGTAAAAGCTAATAATGTAAATGTGGAGCATGTTTTATTGACGAAAATTGATGTATAAATGATAAAATTAAGTGATGCACTTTGAAATAAAAATAGACACATAAAATTACAAATGATAAAATGTGACAAAAGGAGCTATTTGAAAAAAGTGTCTAATTATGATATAATTAAAATGGAATTGTTTGAATTTAAGGAGGGTTCAATATGTTAAAAGATCATCAAATTGAATTCTATGGTAAAATGCTGACAATTTATGCTATTGCTCGAATAGAAGGAATAGAAAGAGTCACATTAAGAAAATATTATGATATGTATGGAGATATTTATTTAGCTGTAAATAGATGCAAAGAAATAAGAGAAAAATTAGAAGCAACAAAGATTGAATATAATGGTGAAATGCTGGCAATTTATGCTATTGCTCAAAGAGAAGGAATAGGAGCAAGCTCATTAAGAAAATATTATGATGAGTATAAAGATATTTATTTAGCTGTAAATAAATGCAAAGAAATAAGAAGAAAATTAGAAGAAACAAAGATTGAATATAATGGTGAAATGCTAGCTATGAGAACTATTGCTCAAAGAGTGGGAACAACAGGAGACACATTAAAAAGATATTATGAACAAACAGGAGATATCTATGAGGCAATAAAACAATATTACCAAAAAAAGGATGAGTATGAAAGTGGTAGAATCGAATATAAAGGCGAATTAAAGTTCTTAAGAACAATAGCTAAAGATGAAGGAGTAGCAGAAACTACATTGCGTAGGTATTACAAAAAATATGGTAATATTGATAAAGCAGTTTATATGGCAAAAATCCAGAGGAGTAGAAATCAAAAAGTTACAATCAGAAATACAGAATTAAGTTTGTCAGATTTATCAATTGTTTTAGGAATAAAAGAATCTGAATTGTTAAATATGTTGAATTCTGGAATGAAGATTGATGACATAAAAAAGTTAGAAACTGAAAAACCAAGAAAATCTCCAATGTCAAATAAAAAATTAGTATTACCTAATGGACAATCGTTACTTGAATATTGTATTGAAAATGGACTGAATTTTTCGTGTATATATTATTCAATTCATACATATGGAAAAACAATGGAAGAGGCAATTAAACATTATAGGGAAAAGGGACAAGAAATCCCATCAAGTTGGATATATGAAAAGTATGGAATATTATTAAAACATTTATTATTAAACAATAACATCAATAGTCAAAGAGTAGTTTCGTATATGAGAAAAGAAAATATATCTTTAAATGATGCATTGGAAGAATATGTATTAAGAAAAAACTCTAAAGAAGCAAACGTGGATTATGATTGGATGCACGAATTATATAGTGTATTAACTGATGAAAATATGAAAGATGAATATGATGCCTTCAAGAATACATTTTATGTGACTGATCAGGAAGAAGAGTGTATAATAAAGAGCTATGATGAAATTGAAAATTTACAAAGAAAATTATTGCTTTATGAAATAGCAGAAGCATTTAAAGCAAATGTTTTTGAAGAAACAGAAAAGGAAGAACTATTAAAAATATATGAAGTTACAGAAGATGAAGTGGAAACAATATTTTTAGATTTTTATAATTACTTTGAAAATAAAATAAAACTTACTGAAAAAGAACAAAGAAGAAAGGAGGAAATATCAGATATAGCTAAAAAATGGTACTATCTTTCAGGAGATGAGAGAAAAGATATATTAGATATTAATAATGTTACTAATTATGAACAATCAGTAATTGAGAAACTGTCTCAAAACATTACAAAATATAAAAATATTATTAATGCGAGAGGTAATAAAAAAATGGAAGGAGTAAGTTTTAATGAAGAATAATAATTTAAAAACAGGTTATTGATATATTGTTGCTGTGTCAATGATGTGAAACAACAACATCCCTAAAAAAAGTTCAAAATATAAATAATAATAGCAAGTTATAATGACTTGCTATTTTTGCATTTTACTTTTTTAAAACGCTTGTCTTATAATGTTTCAAGTTTTTTGCAATTTGATTTGAATGCAGTAAATAAAAATATATAAATTTAGTTACTTAAATTATTTTATTATTATATGTTCAAAATTATAGTTTCGTTGAATTAGCTTTTCTTTTAAAAATTCCGGTTTGAAATCAAAATTTTTTAATAGAGGAATGTCAAGCCATTCAAAGTTATGGCTTTTAATTTTACCTTTATCATTTTCTAATTTAGTATAGTTTGGCAACGAAATTTTATCGAAATTGTTTGGAACTACAAGGTAGTAAAAGCTAATAATGTAAATGTGGAGCATGTTTTATTGACGAAAATTGGTGGAGAAAAAACCTGGCTCTATTTGAATTTTAGATGTATAATACTTTTATAAATATTTTGAACAGGGTATTTCCTGTTTGTTTAGAAGATTTAAATAGTGCAGATTTAAATCTTATTTTTTTAAGTCATTATTTGTTTATGACTTAAAAATTCGTTTAGGTAGTCTGCTTTTACCCAAAATTTTCTGCTTATTTTAATACTTGGAAAATGTTTTGAATGAAATAAGTTCAAACATTTTTCATTTCCTATGTGCAATAATTCACATACATCTTTTGTCGAGTAAAGCTTGATTTCTTGCAAATTTTGCATAAACTTTTCCTCCTCTCATTGACATTTTTTTAATACTAATATACCATATAAATATGATGTGACAATTATTCAAAAGGATTTTAAGGATGCTATAAATTTTCTTTATAATTTAAATGGTAATGATGAATATAAAAATAATACGACACAATCTAAATTTATTGCTTCTATAATTAAACGAAAAACAAATTTATATAAATACATTAATAATACAAATATAATTAATTATATATATTCTGATAAAGCAGAAGATTATAAAAATTCTTCTTTTGATACAGTACTTTCTGATTTATCTTATGATATATCAATGCTTAAAGTATCTAATATTTATACTAGTAATGAGTTGGGAGATATACTTTTTATTGTACTGAGTCAGCTAATACAAAATAATGATACTATAAGAACATGTCGAAATTGTGGTAGATATTTTATTCCTAATAAATTAAATGAAATTTACTGTGATTTTTTAAATAAAGATGGAACTACTTGTAGAGACAAGGGAGCGGGACAGACATATAAAAAGAATCTTCAAAATATACCTGGTTTATTGGAATATAGAAGAACATATAATAAAAAATTTAATGCTATATCGAGAAATAAAGAAGATACAAAATTAAAAGAAAATTTTGATGAATGGAAAAAGTCAGCTCAAGCAGAAATAAAAAAATTCAAGCAAAACATTATAACTGATGAAGAATTATATAATTGGATGATTAACCATAAGTACCGCTACATGTGAAATTCTTAAAGTACTTAAATAAGCCCGAATAGGAGATAAAAATGGAAAAAAATATAGAAATATATAATAAAAAAGAAAATTGCAATATAAAAGCAAAAGTATTTTTTAAAGACTTAATTAATAAAAGTAATAGCATTTTTATATTTTGCCATGGTTTTTGTAGTGGAAAAGGAAGTGACTCAATAAGAATAGTTGCTAATATGCTTTTAGAATGTGAAATCCCATCCATTTCATTTGACTTTCCCGGACATATAGATAGTATTCAAGGTACAGATAAGCTAAAAGTAGATGTGTGTATTTCATATATTAATTCTGTAGTTGAATATGTAAAAGAAGAATATGGAAATAGTATTAAGATATCTTTTTATGCTATTAGTTTTGGTGCATATATTTTGTTGAATAAGTTAATAGGAGATAATTCTTATTATGATAATATCGTACTAAGATCACCTGCATTTAATATGAAAAATATTTTGGTTAAATCATTATTAAAAGATTCTTTTGAACAATACAAAAGAATAGGAAAAGCTAAAGCTGGACATGGTGGTAAAATTGAAATTCCATATGCTTTTTATGAAGATTTAGTGAGTCATAATTTATATGATAATTACAAAGAAAAAAGAAAGATTTTAATAATTCAAGGTTCTCTAGATGATACTGCACCAATTGAAGACACTTATACATTTATTCAAAATAAACCAGAAATTGAACTTATAGAAATAAATAATATTAAACATCATATGGAGCCAGAAGAAATCTCTTTAATCACTGAAATAATGATAAAAAAATTAGATTTTAAAATGTGTCAATAATTTTTGGGACATTTTCAAAAATCATTGACACATTTATATTTGTTATTTGCATATTAGTCTTGTTATCATAAACATTCAAACTATTTTCGTTATATGAGTATGAATTTAAAATTATATAAATTTCAAATAGTATTAACCAAATTCCTTTGATTAATACTATTTCAGACTTTTGCAATTTTATTGAGTTTCCTCAAAATTGCTATCGCATGGTCGAGGTGTTGCTACGACACCTCGAGCTATTTTCTATGATATTTAGCGACTTCTAGCGATTTAAACTTGCTTTGCGGAACACTTTTACGGAACATTTTGTATCTTTAATTCCTTGAAATTGCGTACAATTCTTTCGTTTTTTCATTAATGTTTTTCGCTATGAATTGCTAATTACTTTGCATACTCAAATATATTTTTATTAATTAAATAATCGACAACATTTTGATTCTCTGATTCAATAAAATCAGTATCAATATCAATATAATATTTCATTGTAACTGCTGTATCAGAATGACCAAGTATTTCTTTTAATACATTTGGATCAATCTTTGCTTCTGCACATCTTGTTGCAAAAGTACCTCTAAGCATGTGTGTATGTAAATCTGTTCTTGTAACTTTATTTCCTTTAGAATTAACTTCTTCATAAGTTCCAAGATTGAGTTTAATTCCTGCTCTTTTAAGTGCTGAATTTATACTTGATTCTTCGTATAATCCAAAATCTTTATTAGTTGGATTATAAAACAATAAGTGAAACTTATTTGGAATAATATGTTTTACAGCTTCTTCTAATGCATTTTTGCTTATGGCATTAAGATTAATAATTCTTTGACCTGAAAAAGTTTTAGTTGAATCTCCAATTCTTGATTTACCTTCAGTATCTTTAGTTTGTGTTCTTCTAACAATTATAATTCCTCTTTCTAAGTCAATATCTTTAGTATAATCTAATACCAAAGCTTCGCCAATTCTTATTCCTGTACTCATTAACAGTAAAAATAAGTATTTATGCTTGAATTTAGAATAATCTACGTCGACCAAGAATTGTATTAGTTTCTTTTGCTCTTCAATAGTTAGAGTAATTCTATGATGTCCAACATATTCACTTTTAGGCTTTTTAATTCTTTTATATCCAGCCATAAAGTTATCTTGTATAATTCCTTGATGATATGCTTCTCCAAATCCCATACATAATAATTCATAATTTTGTTTAATAGTAGTTTTTGAATAAGATTTCAGGTTTGCAAGATAGTTAACAACATCCTCTCTTGATATTTTTGCAATAGGTCTATTTGCAAATGAAGTCTTGGCTAATTGTTTCAAAGTATCGAGCTTTCTCTTATAAGTAGATTCCTTAATTTGTCCTAACTTAAACTGTTCTTCTATCATAGGCTCTACCAGGTCTTTTAAGGTTTTATTGGTTTTAGTAATTATTCTTGGACCACCTTCTTCATCTAGTTTAAGCTTACTTTGAAGTGCTTTACTAAATGCTTCTTCTTCAGTTTCACCAATAAATGTTTTTCTTTTAACTTTACCTGTTGTTTGGTCTCTTCCAATAGTAAGTAAAGCTTTACAACTTTTAGATACATAAAATTTATCACAAGACTTACAAATATTATATTGTTCTTCATTGTCAATGTTCTCTTTACCAGATTTGTTTAACTTACATTCAGCACATATTGATTTGCTGTACTTTTTATTAGTACCTGGAATTTTCTTTGCTCTTTTATCATAATATGTGCCACATGTAATCCCTTTAAAATTCATCGTTTTACCTCCTTAAATAAATTCTAAAGGGGCTATCTGATATGATTTTATACAAAGTAATTATACCAATTTTATAATAAGATATCAATAGCCATCCCTTAGCGAAATTGCTAAAAAAAGTTAATAGAAGGTTTAATTTTATATACTTTTTAATTTAATCATTAACTCTTCTAGTACTAAAATATTCTCTAAAATTATCTTCAGAAATCTTAAAAGCTCGTCCAACTTTTACACAAGGAAAGTCTGCTCTGTGGAATAAATCCAAACAAGCTCTATTTCCAATCTTAAGTATTTTCATTACATCTGCTGTTGTATAAAATTTTGGATATGTATCAATTACTTTCTCTTCCATATTGTTTCCCTCCCTTCAATTGTTTCCTCACTTAAACGTAAAATAACAAGTCTAAAATTAAAATTTCTTAAAATTTTTTTGAATTTTTAAACCTTCTAATAAGAACAGCACAAAAATTTTGAAAAAGAGGACATTTAATTTCAAATTTTTTATGCTCCTACTAATAAAGGCAAAATGAAAATCAAAAATTTTAACAAATTTTGAAAAGTTTTTATAAAATTAGCTAATAAATTAATTATTTATACGAATTTCTTTGCAAATGCATAAAAATTCGTACAAATAAAATAAAAAGTATTAAAATTTATGTGTTTTTACATAATTAGCATATTTTATGATATAATTATGGAAGTATAATTGTAACAGAAAAGAAGGTAAGATTATGATTTATTTTAGATACACATTTTAATCACTTAAATATAATTAAATACTGCAATAGACCTTTTAATAATGTAGAAGAAATGAATGAAACTATTATAAATAATTGGAATAGCATTGTTTCTGATGAAGACACTATTTATCATTTAGGAGATTTTGCTTTAGGAAATAAAGATTCAATATTAATATTGTAAATAGATTAAATGGTAAGAAGTATCTTATAAGAGGAAACCACGATAGATGTGGTGCAAGTAATTATGAGGGTTTTGGATTTATTGTGCTAAAAAATGCACCAATAAAAATTGATGAATATAAATTAATGTTATCTCACATTCCTATTCCTGATAGTCAAATTCCAAAAGTATTTGTTAATATTCATGGGCATATACATGATAAGAAACTATATGAATGTATAGAAAAATATGAACCAAGCAGGTATTCTATCGAAAAACATATCAATATTTCTTGTGATGTAACTGATTTTAAGCCAATAAGTATAAATGAAATATTAAATAGGAATTAACCTAATTAACGCCATTAGTATATTGCTATGGAGCTGATTAGGTTAAATTTTGTAAATTATATTAATATATTTATATTTACGAAAAAAGTTGAAAATGCAACAAAATTCGTAAGAAGATTAGCAAAATTGTCAATTATTTGTACGAATTTCTTTGCGAATGCATAAAAATTCGTACAAATATTATTGACAATAATTTCAAAAAATCTTATAATCATATATATGAAAAGAGGTATTGTTTATGGAAATACAAAGAGATTATTATTTAAACGAATTAATTAGTAAAGAGAAAAATGGACTAATAAAAATTATAACTGGACTTAGAAGAGCTGGAAAAACATATTTATTATTTAATTTATTTTATAAATATTTATTAAATAAAGGTATAGAGAAATCTCATATTATTGATATTGCATTAGATGATAGATTAAATAAAGAATTAAGAAATCCTGATAATATGTTAAATTATATTAGAAAAAAAATAATAGATGATGATTTGTATTACATCCTAATTGATGAAGTTCAATTAATGGATGAATTTGAGGATGTCTTAAATAGTTTAATGCACATTAGAAATGCTGATGTTTATGTAACTGGAAGTAATTCAAAATTTCTATCAACAGATGTTGTAACAGAATTTAGAGGGAGAGGCGATGAAATACATGTATATCCTCTAAGTTTTAAGGAATTTACTTCTGTATATGAAGGCTCTATATATCAAGCATGGGATGATTATTATAACTATGGTGGTATGCCTTATGTTGTATTTTGCGATACAAAGAAAAAGAAACAAGAATATGTGAAATCACTTTTTGAAAAAGTGTATATATCAGATATACTTGAAAGACATAAAAAAATTAAAAATAAAGATGAATTAGATGAGCTTTTAGATATCTTGTCATCTTCTATTGGTTCATTAACAAATCCTTTAAAACTATCAAAAACATTCAAAAGCATAAAAAATAAAACTATTAGCGATAAAACAATAAGCAATTATATTGGCTACTTTGAAGATTCCTTCTTAATAAGTAAGGCTAAAAGATATGATGTAAAAGGAAAACGATATATAAATTCACCTTTAAAATATTATTTTGAAGATATAGGCTTAAGAAATGCTAGGTTAAATTTTAGACAAACAGAAGAAAGCCATGTAATGGAGAATATTATCTATAACGAATTAAAATTACGAGGATATAATGTTGATGTTGGAATAGTTGAAGTTTATGAAACAGATAAAAAAGGAAAGAGAAATTTGAAGCAATATGAAGTTGATTTTATTGCTACTCAAGGAGATAACAAATATTATATTCAATCTGCTCTTGAAATGAATACTGAAGAAAAAGCAAAGCAAGAAAGAAAATCTTTAGTTAATATAAATGACTCTTTTAAGAAAATAATAGTTGTAAAAGATGATGTAAAGCCAAGAAAAGATGATAATGGCATTACAACGATTGGAATATTTAATTTTTTGTTGAAAGAAAATAGTTTAGACTTATAAAATATAATAAAAATAATGGAATAATGTATTTGAGGAGTGATTAGATGAAAAATAAAAAGACTATTATTATTTGCATATTTATATTGATTATATTAGGAGTTGTTTTAATAAATCCGATTAAAAAAGTAATTTATGCAGTTGAATTTAAAGAAAATGTTAAAAAATTTTTAAATGAAAATTATAAAACAATTGATTCAGTTACATTTGAAGGGGAATATAATTTGGATGTAAACTTAAATATGAATACTGAATTTAATTCATTAGGTTTTTTAGAGCAAAAACCAATAATAAGGTCAATATCACGAGACTTAGAAGATTTATATATTTCATATAGAGATAAAGTTAATAAAATTGATTCGAAAATTAATAATACATATGGGATTATTAGATTTAATATTGATGATTTTTATTATAATACTTCATTTGTTTCAAATACTATTTACAAAAATGGTAGCACTAAATATTCTGATAAAGATTATTTTATAGAGCAAATAAATTCTAAAATAGAAAAAGTTGAACTTAATTCAATAGAAAAAGATTATATCGAAAAATATTTGAATGCAATTGATAATATTGAAACATATAAATATCTTCTTGATATAGAGGATAATAATACTTTGTTACTCGAAATTGCATATCAATATTTGTTAAATTTATCTAATAATAATAAATATACAGAAGATATCTTTTATTATAAAAATAAACTATCTGATTATAAGGATTCCACAGCCCTACTAAACAAAATTGATGAAGAAGAAAAAAATAGAAAGGAAATTTATTATAGTGTTCCAAGAATTGGTATGACTAAAAATGAAGTTTTACAAACAACCTGGAGTGAACCACAAAGTATAGATCATGGTGGTACTAGCGTTAGTAAGAACAATAAAAAGAGAACAGATGGAAAGTGGGATGAATCTTGGTATTATAGAAGAAACAATAGAAATATTTTTATTGAATTTAAAGATGGTAAAGTCACAAGAATAATTACAAGTGATGGTAAAACTGGTAGTAAGGAAGTAAGCAGTGGTTATGGATTATAAAAAGATTTGGAGGTAAATATGAAACACGGATTTAGAAAACCAAGTTTTAGAAAAAGTATTGCAGCAAGAACAGTTGGTAAAGCTAAAAGACAACTGATGAAAGAATTAATTCCTGGATATGGAACAAGGGGAATGGGCATAATTCACCCTATTCGTTCAGCATATAATAAATTATACCATCAAACAACATTTGGAATTAATGATATAAATAATACTCAATCGACAACCAAATCTAATAATTATAATTTTCACAATAATAATGAGGAAACGAAAGTTATTGATTCATATACTAAAAAAATACACAATGAAATTGATAAAATAAATAAAAAAGACGATTATGATTTCTTTATTTATTTGAACTATTTATATAAAAGTGTTGATTCGTTAAGAGATTTTGAAACGAAATATAGCTTCAATCACGCAAGAAGTGATGAATTAGAGACTTACTTAAAGAAAAATCAAGATTACTTTATTAATAAATATTTATATAGATATTATAATAAAGTAGTTAATAAACTTAATACTCTAAAAACTTATAATGCTAAAGTGTCAAATGTAACAAATTTTACATATACTATTGATTCCAATAGAGAATTTCTTAATGAAGAAAATTTAAGAACTGCAGAACAACTAAATAATGAATTACTAAAATTATTAAATGAAAATGCTTAAAAAAATAATAATTAAGCTAAAAGAGGAGAAAAAATGGATAAGAATAAATTATTAGAAGAAATTAAAGATAATACCTTAGATGAATTAGAATTTATATATGATTCTCAAAAAGATTTATATTCAGAGGAAGAAATGGCAATTATAAAAGAAAAAATTGAACAATACAAAAAAGAAGAAAGAGCTAAAATAGAAAAAATGTTACCAAAAGAAATAGAATGTCCAAAATGTGGAGGACCTAATCCTTTTAAAAATGACACTTGCTCTTTTTGTGGATATAAATTAAACAAGCAAAAGTACTATAACATAGATTACTATAATAACGTAGATAGTTTAGAAGAAGATAGTAGTACAGAGAAAAGCTATACGTTTCAATATATAATCAGTTTCCTAATACCTTTAATAGGTTTTATTTTAGGTGCAATTTTATTGTCAAAGGATAATGAAGATGAAGTGTCTATTGGAAAACAATGTATTATACTTGGAATTGTGTCTATTATAGCTTATGTTGTTTTGATATTAATAATATAATTTTGCTTTAATAATGAAATAATTCAAAATAAAATTGAAATAATGAGGTGTTGTAATGAATTTAAATCAAATTGAAGAAAAATATAATACATTGTTAAAAGCTATAAAAATTTGCAAAGACAATGATTTTGTTGAACCTGTATTTATTTTATTATTTTCTACTATAGACTCGTTATCTTGGTTGAATTCAAATGAAATTAATATTGAACATAGAAATGGAAAAGAAGAATTTAAAAACTTTAGCCAAGAATATATTTTGAATAGATTAACTCAAAACATAACACCTGACGAATTTTACGATGCTAGATGTGCAATTGTACATACTATTTCGGCCAAATCAAAGAACAATAAAAAGAATGGAACAAGATATTTAACATATTCCAATTCAGCAGAATCAGAACTTGAAGGTAATAATAATTTAAAAATGTTAAATGAAAATGCAGTTTGCATTAATGTATTTGAATTATTAACAGCATTAGTAAATGCTATTACTGAATTTTTTAATAATATTTCAAAAGATGAAAATAAAAAGAAAAATGTAATAGAGAAATCAGAAGAATATTATTCAATATTCTAAAGAAATGAGGTATACTAAAATAAAGTATACCTCATTTTAGTTTTATTTTATAATTTTCATCTTCTTAAAATAATCATAAGCACCAGCTCCGCCTTTGAAATACATTTCTCTTTCAACTATAGATTGTATATCTATGTATATGGATATTATTTTAGCAAGTTTTCTACTTGTGTCTATAAGTCTATCCATTTCTTTTTGTAGACTCATATATTTTTTATTATTATATTGAAGATATGTTCTAACTTCATCTAGGTACTCATCAAAATCATCTACATATTTTTCATAGAATGATGAATAAAAATTTTCTTTACTCATTTAAATACACCTCACATTTTTATAAAAAGGGATTGGGACTTGTCCCATTGAACAGAATGTGGAGCAAGCAATGAATTCGTGTGAACGAATTCATTGCTTGCTGAGACAAAAAATATTTTTTTCGGTCGCCCACATTCAGTGCTTGCTAGGACAAGAAATAGATTTATAAAATAATTTATTGCACCTGTTTTTGTACCTTTCTTTGCACTTTTGATGGTACTTATTTTTAATTTTTTGTACCTTTATTTGAACTTTTTTAGGTACATAAATTTATTTTATAGAACTTTATTTAATCCCTTTTTTGTACTTTTATTTTTCCTTTAACTCATTTATGGGTAATCAATTTTATACATAAATAAGCTCTTTAAGTACAATTTCTTCAGCTCTATTTTTTATATTATTCATACATCTAACCCATTCCATTTGGTCTGTTGCTTTTAATTCTTCATTAACATTTTCCTCATCTGCTAGTTGTTTTATTATCTTTTTTATCCTTTCATTTGCAGCACTCTCTATATTTCTTAATTCAAATGGAACAGATCCACTAATCATAATGAAAGTATAATAACCTTTCTTATGTTCTTTCAAATACTCTAACCTTAATAGTCCATGTTTGCCTATATTTTCTATTTTTTCATCTTCAGCAGGAAAAGATACCTTTGGAAGATAAAAGTCTCCTATTTTTTGATATTCTAATTCTTTTTTACTCATAATTTATTCACTCCTTTAATATTTTCTTTTTAGTATGTAATAAATATTAATATAATTATTTATATTATAATTAGTATTATTACATCGTAATTTTTCCGACTCTAGTATCGTAAAATTTCCGTATCATGAAACGAAAAATTTACGATTCATACATTTTTACATGATTAATCTTACCAACATATATAATGTTGTTCTTCTTAAAACCTGTCCTTTTTTCACGAATTAATTTCTTATTCTTTAATTCTTTAAATGCTTTTGTAACAGTTTTATCTGAAAGATTAAGTTTTTCCTGAGCTTCTTTTCTTGAAAATATAATATAAATATCTCCGTCTTTATCTGTCCATTTATTTTTTATAGATAAAGATAATCTGTCTAGTAATAGTCCATATAATACCTTACTTGCTAGGCTTAAATCTGTGTAATATTGATTTACAAATAGCTCTTTTGGTACTTGGAAAAAACTATTTTCCAGAAACTCATTTGCTTTATATGGTATAAAATACATATCAATAGCCCTCCTTTTTGTGTTTTACTTTCAACACTCAAAGTAGCTAAATATCAACGTTTTTTGCTTTGCGGAAATTTTCGGAACATTTTTTTCTTGTAAAAAACATTTTGCGGAACACTTTTCAGAACAAAAAATCAGAATTTTTTAGAATTTTTAGACATTTTTTAGAATAAATAAAAAAATGCTATTTTCTAAAAACTCTTAGAAAATAGCTTATTTAAAATCATTTGACTGTTTTTGAATTCTAATGAATTTTCCTCAAAAACTGGTCTTTTATGGTCGAGGTGACAGGGATCGAACCTGCGACCTCATGGTCCCAAACCACGCGCGCTACCAACTGCGCTACACCTCGAAATTCAAACTACTAATATAATATAGCACAGAAAAACACTTTTGGCAATACTTTAGCAAAAAAAAAGATAAATTTTAATAGAAATATATTATTATTAAGAAAATATTTTGAATTATATAGAGTTTATGTAGAGATATTTTAGGTATATTACTTAAATAAACACGATAAAAAAAGCATTTAAGTTGTCAGCTTAAATGCTTTTAAAAAAATATAAGGTTTAACGGAATCCACCGCCGCCTCCTCCGCCACCGAAGGAACCGCCGCCTCCTCCGCCAGAAGAAAATCCTCCTCCGCCACCAGAATAGCTTTCTGCTCTCATTCTTGCGGTATTTGCAGCAGTTATTCCAGAGTTTACATATGAATATATAAACAAAAAGTCATTGTAAGAGTTAAAACTAGATTGTTCTATAATTTCAGGATATAAATCCTTAAATTGTTTAGCTACTTTTTGTGCAATACCAAGCATTTGTGCATATATTAGATATTCTTCAAATAAATGAACTTCTATGGCTTCCCTGTCAGATATAAGAGTATAGTCATTCAAATATCTTTTAAAGCCGGCAAGTTGAATAGCTTGCTCTTTTAACTTATCACTTGCATTATATTCTTTACGTGAAAGAAGATTAAATGATTTAACAGTATCTATAGATATAAGCCTTTCATTAATACATCTTTTCTCTTCATCTGATGTAATATCGTCAAAAACATTAAAAATTGTTGAATAGTTGTTGCTACACCAATTTTTAAATTCCTTCCTTTCTAAAATACCATCTTTGCTGGCTTTATACATTATATTAAATATTTTTTTTTCGTGCTTATTAGAAAATGTGTGTCCTGAAGTATTAAAAATTATAACATAATCTTCTTTTTTTATAATTGTGCCAACAATTCGCTTTTCCATCTTAACTAAACCGCTTTTTATCCATCTTAAGATAAACGCACCTAATATATCGGTTCGATTTCTAAAAAGTTTAAATTTATTAGCGACATAATAGGCTCTGAATATATCTTCGTCACATGGGATATCTCTATAATATGGTGCCTCTTTTTTTTCTTCTTTAGATAGTTTAAAATTATATCTAGTAGTTTCACCATAAATAAGAAGTCCAATTATAATAAAAATAATAATAAAAAAGCTTATCAAGAATATTGGTAAAAATACATCTTTAAAAAAGCTAGTTGAGTAATTGTTGGAAGAGCTATCGTAAGCAGTGCTTCCTTCTTTTGACATATCGTAATAATATTCAAAATCATTATCTATAATATTGGTAGAATCGAAAGATCCTAACGGAAATTTAACTAATATTGTCATATACTCATATTTTTCTAATGGACCATCTGACTGCATTTCTATATAGCCATCATATACATAAGCAGTGCCACCATAATTACCATATCCCCAAACATCAACAGTATCAGGAATATCAAAATCAGCATAAATTTTAATATAAGTTTTATCAATCCTGTTAGAAAAGTCGTGAGGAATTAAAGTCCAATAAACCATTTGAGCATCAGACAAAGTAGAGACAAAATTTGTAATAGTATAATTGACTGTATAAGTATGAGAACCATAATCACTAATTCCCCAACATAATTCAACTCCATTATCAATATAATTAATACCACATTTATAAGCTTTATCTGAAAAATCTGCACTAGTATCCCAATTAGAAATGGTAGAGTAATAGTCTGAGCCTTCTTTTACAGATAGGTTTATAATTTGTGAATTACCTAAGTTATAATAAGGATGATATACCTCTGTGCCACTATCAGAATAACAATTCCAAGTCTCAGTTATATTAGCGTCACCATTTTTATCTATGTAAATGTCCATAGAAATAGAATTGATAGAATTTGCTTTTACACATTTATTTAAACTAATAGCAAAAAGAAAAATGAGCCCAAGCAAAAAACATTTAAAAAACTTTCGCATAAAGTTTCCTCCTTAATAAAATATATTATTTCACAAATTAAAATAATAATCAATACCAGTATTGTTTTTTTAAGATATATATGCTATACTAATTAAGGTTAAAATTTATGCACCAGTAGCTTAGCTGGATAGAGCACTCGGCTACGAACCGAGAGGTCGGGGATTCGAATTCCTCCTGGTGCACCACAATACACTTGATAGCAAGTGTATTTTTTTTGAAATTTACAAGGGAGACAAAAAAAGCATAGAATAGACAAATGTTAACTAAAAGTGACAAAATTCCAACATTAGTTGCTTGAAATAAGAATTGACAAATAGTATAATTGAATTAGTCACAAGAGAATAAACACAATATAAATAAAAAATAGGGGGATTTATAGAAATGAAACTTGAAGAAAAAATAATTAAATTAAGAAAGAGAAATGCATGGTCACAAGAGGAATTAGCAGAGAAACTTGATGTGACAAGACAAACAGTTTCAAAATGGGAATTAGGACAAACAACTCCGGATGCAGACAAATTAACTAAAATGGCAACAATATTTAATGTAACAGCTAACGACTTGCTAGACGAAAATACAGAGCCAGCTGAGAAAGTATCTAAAGTTAATAATAATGGAAGACCAACGAAAATAATTATAATAGTAATTATATTAATATTTGTTATCCTTGGAATAGGTGCAATAACCATTAACAAAGTATTAAATAAATTTGAGAAAGTATCCAATCAGATAGTACCAAACTCTATAGTAGAATTATTTGAACAATATTCTTTTTCAGATATATTTGGTATGATATTTGGAAAATTTCAAGAAACAGAAAAAGAATATAACGTAGATTCTTTTAACAGTAAATTTAAAACATTATATTATGGTAGTACTGATGGATTTTTCATGAATAATTTTTTGGATACAGTTATTAAATCAAATGAAGAAAATCCTGAGCATATTATAACGGTAAACTTTGCAGATACAGAAACAAATGATGCCAGTGAACTTAGAAAGATGAAAAAGAAGTTTTCTAAAGGAACAACTTATGAAATTATTTATGAATATGATGAAAATGGACTAATTAATAAGGCCATAATTGAAAAATAAGGGGGAATAAATATGGATACAATAATATTGATGACACTTGTTGTAATTGCAATTTTAATTATTTTAATTATAAAAGAATATAATAAAATTATTAAATTACAAAACAAAGTAAAAAGTTCTGAATCTGGAATAGATATTTATTTAAACCAAAGATTCGATTTAATACCAAATTTAGTAGAATGTGTAAAAGGATATGCAAAACACGAAAAACAGCTTCTAGAAAATATTACAAAACAAAGAACAGAATATGCAAAAAATCAAAATTTGAAAAAAGCAGGAGAATTAAACAAGAGCTTAAATAAAGTAATTGCAATAGCAGAAAATTATCCAGAATTAAAAGCAAGCGAACAATTTATAAGTTTACAAAATAATCTGGTAAAAATGGAAAGTCAATTACAAGCAGCTAGAAGAATATATAATACAGATGTACAAAGATATAACTCAGCAATTCAAACTGTTCCTAGCAATATAGTTGCAGGTATATTTGGATTTAAAGAAAAAGAATTTTTCCAGATAGAAGAATATAAAAAAGAAAATATTAAAATAGATGGAGAAAATATGTAATGAAATATAAAAATTTTGATGATTTCTTTTCAAGCATAGATATAAACAAAAATGAAATGATAGATAATTGGGAAAATTTGAAAAAGAGAAAGAAAAAAATAACAATAATCACAACAATTGTAATGATAACAATTATTTTGAGTTTATTTTATTTAATATGTTATAATACAAAACTAATACGTTTAATAATACCAATGTTTATTTTATTTGTAATAATAATAACCAAATTAATAAATACAGAGTCAAAAATTTCAAAAGAGATTATAAAATCTAATCAAGAATATAAAGAAAAAATAATAGAAAAAATGTTGCAAAATTTCATTGATGAATTAGATTATATTCCATTGAAAGAAATGCCAAGTGATATTTTTGATGAGGCGAATTATGGAGGCTACTATAATAGTTATGTATCAGATGATTATTTTGAGGGAAAAATAAATAATCAAAATATAAAAATGGCAGACTTGTTGGTATAAAGAATTACAGTGGAGAAGGACAAAGACGGAAATGAAGAGAAAAAAGTTATGACTATATTTGGAGGACTTTTTGGAAAAATAGAACTTGAAAAATCAATTAATTCTAATTTGAATATTACTAGAGATTATTCATCATCAATTAAAAAAACACAAAAGTTAGAAATGGATTCATATGGATTTGAAAAAATATTCAATGTATATACAGATAATAACATAATTGCTATGCAACTGTTAACATCTGATATACAGGAAGGTTTATTAGATATTTATAATAAATATAAAATTGATTTTCATATAATTATTAAACAAAACAAAATGTATGTGCTATTTGATACGGAAAGCATGTTTGAAGTTTTTTCAACAAAAGATAATCCAAGTGAAGTCTTAAAGAAATATTTTGAAATAATGACGTTTATATATATTCTAATAGAAAAAATACTTAAAACAATAGAAAGCACGCAAATATAAGAAAGCTTTACTTAGCCTTACGGAAGAAGAGATTAAACTAGTAACAATTGGTAAAATTTTTTGCTCGATTATTATTGACTTTATTCGACCCTTGATATATAGTAATAATTAAAGAAAAAACAATCGAAAGAAGAGGAAATATGAAAAAATTATTAAAAGTATTACTTATTATAATATTAATATTAGCCCTAGTAGCCGTAGGAGCGGGAGTATATATAGTAAACAAAATAAAAAAATTAAATTATGTGCCAATACAACCACACGAAATAGAAGTAACAGAAGGAATAGAAGAAAACTTAGTAGAATATAGGAATATAGCGCTATTTGGAATAGATACAGCAGGAACATATGAAGGAAGTAGATCAGACTGTATAATAATAGCAAGTATAAATCAAAAAAATAAGGAAATAAAACTAGTATCTGTATATAGAGATACATATTTAGACATACCAAACCATGGATTAGACAAAGTAAACCATGCATATGCCTACGGAGGTCCAGCTTTGTCAATGAGTACATTAAATACAAATTTAGATTTAAATATAACAGAGTTTGCTACCGTAAACTTTACATCAACACAAGAAATAATAGACGAAATTGGTGGTATAAAATTAACAGTAACAGATGCAGAGGCAACACAAATTCCTGGAATAGTAGAAGGTGGAACATATGAACTAACAGGAGCACAAGCATTAGCATTTGCAAGAATAAGAAAAATAGACAATGATTATGCAAGAACAGAAAGAATGAGAAAAGTGCTTACAGCAGCATTTGAAAAAGCAAAAACAATGAGTATATTAGAACTAAATACATTAGCAGATAAATTATTACCACTTATATATACAAATATAGAGACAAAAGAAATACTTTCTTTAATACCAACTGTAGCTTCATATAAAATAGTAGAAAGTAAAGGCTGGCCATATAAAACACAGGGAATAACATTAAATGGAGTATGGTATGGACCACCAATAACATTAGAAGAAAATGTTGTAAAATTACATGAAGAACTATTTTCAGAAAAAGAATATAAAGTAACAAATAAATTAAAAGAAATAAGCGAGAAGATAATACAAAAAACGGGGTATAGGTAAAAAGAGCAAGACAAATAGGGGGGAAACAATGAAACTATTTAAAAAGTATAGAGCAATGGTTTTATACATAATAGATATAATGATAATTAATTCTTCATACATCATTAGTAGTTGCTTAATAAAAGGAAACCCAACGACAAATTTGCAATACTTAAATATGTTTTACAATACAGTAGTAGTTTCTTTATTTGTGTATCTAATTACTTTTAATCTACTAGATGTATACAGAAATATAACTAGATTCGAAAACGGATTTGATTATATAAAATATATTAGTATGTCTATACTTTCTGGAGCAATATTAGTGCTAGTAAAATTTTTGTTTAAAGCCCCATTAATAGGCTACAGAGAAATAGTGCTTGCAACAATATTAACAGCTGTAATGGTAGTTTCATATAGAGTTATTATAAGATTTACATTAAATGAATTACATCCAGTAAAAAATGAACAAGTAGAAAGAAAAAATATACTTATTATAGGAGCAGGAGAAGCATCAAGTGAAATGATAAAAACTATAAAGAACACTATGAGATGTCACTATAATATAGTAGGACTAATAGATGATAATCCAAACAAAATGAATTATGCAATTTCAGGAATAAAAATATTAGGAAATAGATATGACATAGCAAATATATGCAGACAAAATAATATAGATATAATCTTTTTTTCAATAAGCAATATTGATAGCAAAAACAAAAAAGAAATATTAAATATATGTCAAGAAACAGGACTAAAAATTAGAGTATTACCAAGTGTGTCTGATATAATAAAAAATAAAAACTTACTACAGAATTTAAGAGATATAGAAATAGAAGACCTATTAGGCAGAGAACCCATAACATTATCAAATGACAATATAGAAGAATTGATAAAAGGACAAACTATACTAGTAACAGGTGGTGGAGGCTCAATAGGTTCAGAATTATGCAGGCAAATAGCCAAATTTAATCCAAGCAAATTAATAATTTTTGATATATACGAAAATAATTTATACAATATAGAAATGGAATTAAAGCAAAATCATTATGACGAGAAATTTGAAATTGATGCAATAGTAGGAAGCGTAAGGGATAAGCAAAAACTTGAGCAAGTTTTTAAACAATATAACCCATATTTAGTATTTCATGCGGCTGCACACAAGCACGTTCCATTGATGGAAGTAAGTCCATTAGAGGCAATAAAAAACAATGTTTTTGGTACATATAATATGGCAAATTGTGCAGACAAATACAATGTAAAAAGATTTGTATTAATTTCAACAGACAAAGCTGTAAATCCAACAAATATAATGGGTGCTACAAAAAGAATGTGCGAAATGATTATACAAGCATTTAATAAAAAAAGCAAAACAGAATTTGCAGCAGTTAGATTTGGAAACGTGTTGGGAAGTAATGGATCAGTATTACCGTTATTTAAGAAACAAATAGCGAACGGTGGCCCTGTAACAGTAACGCACAGGGATATAACAAGATTTTTTATGACAATACCAGAGGCTGTAAGCCTAGTGCTACAGGCAATGAGTTATGCAAAAGGCGGAGAAGTTTTCGTATTGGATATGGGAGAACCAGTAAAAATTTATGATTTGGCAGTTAGTTTAATAAAATTATCTGGACTAGAGCCAAATGTGGATATAGAAATAAAAATTACAGGGTTGAGGCCAGGAGAGAAATTATATGAAGAATTATTGATGTCAGAGGAAGGACTTACAAAAACATCACACGATAAAATATTTATTGGACAACCATCAAGCATAACTTATGAACAATTGTTAATAAAATTAGAAAAATTGAAAGAAATAATACAAGATGAAAGTATAAGTATAGGCAAAATAAAAAGCACAATGAAACAAGTAGTGCCAACATACAAAGAACCAGAAGAAGTTAACAAAAAAATGAAAGAAAATATAAATGTAGCTGTATAACGTATATAGTTATTATAAATTACAAAAGAGGGGACGATGACCAATATGAGTAAAAAAATATTATTAGCTTCACCACATATGTCAGATGAAGGTTATGAACAGCAATTTATAAAAGAAGCATTTGACACAAATTGGATAGCACCATTAGGGGAAAATGTAAACAAATTTGAAGAAGAAATTGCAAATTATGTTGGAGTAAAAACTGGGGCAGCACTATCAGCAGGATCTGCGGCAATACACTTAGGATTAAAAGCATTAAATGTAAAGCAAGGAGACATTGTATTTTGCTCATCATTAACATTTTCGGCAACATGTAACCCAATAATATACCAAAATGCTACACCAGTATTTATAGATAGCGAATATGAAACATGGAATATGGACCCATTGGCTTTGGAAAAAGCATTTGAAAAATATCCAAATCCAAAAGCTGTAATTGTAGTACATTTATACGGCACACCAGCTAAAATGGATGAAATAATAAAAATTTGTAAAAAACATAATGTGCCTTTAATTGAAGATGCAGCAGAAAGTTTAGGCTCAATATATAATGGTCAACAAACTGGAACTTTTGGAGAATATGGGGTATTTTCATTTAATGGAAATAAAATAATAACAACCAGTGGTGGCGGAATGCTAGTTTCTAATAATGAAGATGGAATAAAAAAGGTTAGATTTTGGGCAACACAAAGCAAAGAGCCAGTAAGACACTATGAACATAAGGAAATTGGCTATAACTACAGAATGAGCAATATTTGTGCAGGAATTGGTAGAGGTCAACTAAAGGTTTTAGATAAAAGAATAGAGAAGAAAACTGAAATATACAATAAATATAAAAATGAATTAGAAAAAGTAAAAGAAATAAAAATGCAACCAATACCAAAAAATACAAAGCCAAATCATTGGCTATCTGTAATGACAATTGACAAAGACTCAAAAGTTAAGCCACTAAATATAATGGAAACACTAGAAAAGGAAAATATTGACTCAAGACCAGTATGGAAGCCAATGCATTTACAACCAGTATTTAAAGAATATGACTTTATAACAGCAAAAAATGATGGTACATCAGTATCGGAGGACTTATTTAACAGAGGAGTATGTTTACCATCAGATACCAAGATGACAGAAGAAGAGCAAGAAAGAGTAATAGATATAATAAAAAAATGCTTTGAATAGTGTTAGTAGATAGGGTCATTAAAACCAAAAGGGGAGAACATAATGTACGCAAAATACATAAAACGAATATTAGACTTAATATTAAGTCTAATGGCATTAATAGTATTAACGCCATTAATGATAATTATTGGAATATTAGTAAGAATAAACCTAGGAAGTCCTATAATATTCAAACAAAAAAGACCAGGAAAAAACGAAAAAATATTTACACTGTACAAATTTAGAACAATGACAGATAAAAGAGATATAGATGGAAACCTATTACCAGACGAGTATAGACTAACAAAATTTGGAAAATTCTTAAGAAGCACAAGCTTAGACGAGCTACCAGAACTAATAAATATAATAAAAGGAGATATGGCAATAGTAGGACCAAGGCCATTATTAGTAGAATATTTGCCATACTATACAGAAGAAGAAAAACATAGGCATGATGTAAGACCAGGACTAACAGGGCTAGCACAAGTAAATGGGAGAAATGCCCTACAATGGGAAGAAAGATTTAGCTTTGATTTGCAATATAAAAAAAATGTTTCTTTTAAAGAGGATTTTAAAATTATATTAATGACAATAAAAAAAGTTTTAAAAAAAGAGAATATAGTTGTAAGGGGAACAGGAAAAACAAAGGACTTTGATGATTATAGGAGGGAAAAGAATGAATTTAGTAGGAGATAAAATTTATCTACGAAATATCGAAGACGAAGACATAAATGTGCTAAAAACTTTGATAAATGACGAAAATGTATCAAAGGATGTTGTTGGATGGAGTAAACCAATATCATCAATGGAGCATTTTACTTGGTTTAATAATTTAAAAAATGATAGTAATTTTAGATATATGATATCAAGTAAAGAAAACCCAAAAATTTCATACGGAACAGCGATAATTAGTAGAATTGATTGGAAAAATAGAAGTAGTTCCATTGATGTCAAACTGCTTGAAGAATTTCAAGGAAAAGGGTATGGCTACGAAACATTAATATTATTAACTAAATATATCTTTGAAGAATTAAATATGAATAGAATTTTTGTTAATATTTTGGAATATAATGAATGTTCAATGTCACTATTTGAAAAAATAGGTTTTGTAAGAGAAGGAATTCAAAGAAAAGCAATATATAAGAATGGAAAATATAACAACCTAATAATGTACTCGATGCTGAAAGAGGAGTACCAAAATGAAAGAAATAGGTAGCGAGTTTTGGAAGATAGAAAGTGAAAACTTGATTAAAAAAGATAATTTAAAATATTTTGAAAATCTAGGACTTGATGTAAAGTACTTGATGTCTGGGAGAACAGCAATAGATTATGTGCTAGAAGATATCAAGGACGATAAAAAAATAGTATATATGCCGGACTATTGCTGTAACTCTATGGTACAACCATTTATAGATAAAGGATACAACATTAAATATTATAATGTTGACCTGATGAATAATAAGTTTTATATAGACATTCAATTTAACTGTTCAATATTTTTTGGTATGTCATATTTTGGGTATAGTAATTCAAATATGGATTATTATATAAAAAAATTTAAAGTGAAAAATATTGCTGTAATAGAAGATATAACTCATAGAGTTTTTTGTAAAAAAAGCCATTGTGAAAGTTCTAATTATTTAATTGCTAGTTTAAGAAAATGGTTTCCTATTTATACAGGAGCAATTGCAATTAATAAGAACTGTAACTTTAAGAAAAATATTGATAATTATACAATAAACGAGGAATTGGTAAAATGTAAAAAACTAGCAATGCAGTTAAAACGAGAGTATATATATAATGAAAATATTGATTGTAAAGATATGTTTTTAGATTTATTTAATAAAAGTAATAAACTTATAACTGATTACAAAAACAGGAAGATGGATGATGAATCTTTAGAGATATTAAAAAGAATTGATTTAGAAGATATAATAAGAAAAAGAATAGACAACTCAAAAACAATTGAAAAAAATTTTGTATTTAATGATAATGTAAAAATGTTATATAATTATAAAGATGGGGATTGCCCATTATTTGTTCCAATAATTTTAAAAAACAGAGACTATATAAGGAAAAAATTAATTGATAATAATGTATATTGCCCTATTCATTGGCCAAATTTTAATAATTTTAGAAACAAGACGTATGCAAATGAACTATCATTAATTTGTGATCAAAGATATGACGAAAAAGATATGAAGAGAGAAGTCAAAATAATATTAGAAAATATATAAAGAAAAGAGAAAAATTATGAAAACAGTATTAATAACAGGAATAGGTGGTTTAACTCCAAGATCAATTGCAAAGATTATAAGAAAAAATCATCCGGATTATAAATTAATCGGATGTGATATAAATAAAAAGGCAATGGGTTTTTTTATGAAAGGATTACTTGATGAATACTTTGTTTGCCCAAAGTGTACGTCTAGTGAATATTTTCCTTGGCTGGAGAAATTAGTTAAGGGAAAAAAAATTGATTATGCTTTTGTTCAGCCTGAAAGTGAAATAGTGGAATGGGGAGATTACTACGAAAAAAATGGAAAATATCCATGTCCTGTTTTTATTGGAAGTAAATTGTTATCAATATCATTAAAAGATAAATCAATAATGGCAGATTTACTTAAGGATACAGAATTTATACCAAAAACTATAAAAATTACACAAGAAAATCCTCGCTATGAAGATGTAGAAAAAGAGATAGGTTTTCCTTGCTGGATAAGAGCAACAGAAGGTACCGGGGGCTTGGGATCTTTGAAGTTAGATGATATATCAAGTTATAAAAGTTGGCTGTTTATAAATTCGACAATTCCAGAGTTTACAGTAAGTGAATATCTTACAGGAAGACATCTTGCAAACCAAATGTTATATTATAATGGAGAATATGTAAAAGGTGCTGCATTAGAATGTGTAGAATATGTTATGGCTAGTACTGCACCATCACATGTTACTGGAAATACACACTTTGGAAGATTTCTAAATGAAGACAAAATAAATGAATTCTGCGATAGCTGTATTAAATATTTAGAAAAAAAATTAAATGTAAAAGCCCATGGAATTTTATCTTTTGATTTGAAAGAAGATAAAGATGGCAAAATGAAAGTTACAGAAGTTAATATTAGGCATATGGCATATACAGGCGTAATGGCTGAAGCAGGTTTTGACTTAATCGAGGATACAATAAAAATAATGGAGGAAGGAAATTGTGATAATGTTGTAAGAAATCAATTTTATCATTATGAGAAACCATATGTATTTTTAAGAGATGTAGATGTAGAACCACTATTATTAGAATCAGAAGAGATTTTTGATAAAGGGAAATATTTATAAAAAGGTGAAAATAGATGGATATTGTTATAGTATCACAATACTTAAGAAATATTGAATGTTTTGAAAGTAATAATAGTAGATTTGTTTATCTCGCAAAATTATTTGCGAAATCGGATGAAAATAATGTCGAAATTATTACTTCAGACTTTAACCATATTAAAAAAGAGAAATTTAATAAAGTAGGAGAATTGACAGGAATAAAAATTACAGCATGCCATGAACCAGGATATCCTAAAAATGTGTGTCTAAAGAGATTTAATAGTCACAAAAAATTATCAAAAAATATTAAAGAGTATTTAGAAAAAAGAAAGAAACCAGATATTATATATTGTGCCATTCCCTCTTTAGCAGTGGGAAAAACAGTAGCCAAATATGCTGAAAAAAATGGTATAAGATTTATAATAGATGTTCAAGATTTATGGCCAGAAGCTTTTAAAATGGTATTTAATATCCCAATTATCAGTAATATTATATTTTATCCAATGAAAAGAGAAGCAGATTATATTTATGCAAGAGCGGATGATATTGTGGCTGTATCTGAGACATATTGTAATAGAGCATTAATGGTTAATAAAAAGGTAGGACAAGGCTTAAGCGTTTTTTTAGGTACAGACTTAAAGTATTTTGATAAATGTGCAGAGAAAAATAAAGTTGAATTTAATGATAACATGGTAAGAATAGCTTATATAGGAACATTAGGACATAGCTATAATATAAAAACTATAATTGATGCTTTAGAATTATTAAAAGAAAAATATAATAATTTGAATTTTATAGTAATGGGAAGTGGTCCTTTAAAAAACCAGTTTGAAACTTATGCAAAAGATAAGAATATTAATTGTGAATTTACAGGAAGACTAGAATATCCAGAAATGGTAAGAACTTTATGTTCATGTGATATTGCTGTAAACTCAATAACACATGGAGCAGCACAAAGTATAATAAACAAAGTAGGAGATTATGCAGCAGCTGGATTGCCGGTTATAAATACTCAAGAAAATTTAGAATATAGGAATCTCGTAGAAAAATATAATATTGGGTATAATTGTGAAAATAGCAACAAACAAGATATAGCAAATAAAATAGAAATTTTAATAAAAGATAAAAAATTAAGAAAAGAATTAGGAAACAATAACAGAAAATTAGCAGAAGAAAAATTTGATAGAGAAAAAACCTATAATCAAATAGTTAAAATAATAGAAGGGAATTAATATATGAATTTATTACATGTATGTTCAATAACAAATAATAAAACAAGTGGGATATCAAATGTTGTGCCGGAACATTTTATAAACCAAAGCAAATTTGCCAAAGTAGCTTTACTAAATTGCAATAATACCCAAATAGAGAGACTAAAGTCAGAAAAAAACGTGTTTTACTATAATGAAATTAATAAAAATATTAATAATTTGCCCGAACCGTTTAATTGTCCAGATTTAGTAATTTTTCACGGAATTTATATACCTCAATATATAACGATCTATAAATCAATACTGAGAAAAAATATTCCCTATATTATAATTCCTCATGGTTCTTTGACTAAAGATGCTCAAAATATAAAAAAGTTAAAAAAACAATTTGGCAATTTCTTAGGCTTTAGCAAATTTATAAGAAATTCTAAAAGTATTCAATATTTATCAAATAGCGAAATGGAAATGTCAAATAAATTTAATCATAATAATTTTGTTATTGGAAATGGTATATTTATGCCAAGCATTCAAAAAAAAGAATTCTCAAAAGAGTGCATTAAATTAGTTTATGTTGGAAGATATGCTGTATATCATAAGGGATTAGATATTTTATTAGATGGATGCAAAAAGGCCTATGAAAGTATGATAATGAATAAAATCGAAGTTAATCTTTTTGGGGCAGGAAATGAGGGAGAAGACTATATCAGAGAGATGGTTAATAAAAGAAATTTAGAAAAAGTAGTAAAAGTTCATGGCCCAGTATTTGATAATCAAAAAATAGCAGAAATTATTAAAAATGATATTTTTATACAAACTTCGAGACTTGAAGGACAACCATTGGGAATAATGGAAGCAATGGCCTTAGGAATGCCGGTTATAGTAAGTGAGGGGACTACATTTGGAAGTATTGTTCAGAGTAATGAGTGCGGACTTGTTTGTTCGACTCCAGATGAAGTTAGTACAATACTTAATGAACTAAAGAAAGAATCAAAACATTTTTTTAAATTTGGTAAAAATTCTAGGAAATATATAGAGAACAATTTAACTTGGAATATTATTGCGAGTAAGTCAGTAAAAAAATATAAGGAGCTAATAAAAGATGCTAGATAAAAAAATAAAAAATATATTTCTAATAGTGATGATTTTTATTTCCATAATTTCATTTTTTGTGGTTTTATGCTGTAATTCTACAATTGAAAGTAGATATTTATGCCTGTTGCCATTATTTTTAATATTTGGACTATTGGTGTATCTTTTAGCAAATAAAAATTCTGTGATGTATATAGGTTCATTTATTATCATTGTTTCATATTTTATTAGGATGTCAGTTGCACCTGCATTTATGGCAATTGGAGACTATTTTTCGACGAAAAGTTCAGAGTTAGATTACAATACAGCTATTCTATTCATGATTTATGAATTTATATTTGTTTTTTTTATACTATCTTTTCTATCAAAAAATAAAAACATCAATGCCGGTAAATGGAACGAAAGTACAGAGAAACCGGAGAACAATGAAAACATTAAATTTAAAGTTAATAAAAACATGAAGTTAATAATATTTTTTTTAATAATTATATGTACGCTTTTCTGCTTTAGATATCCTCAAATACTAAATAGCTTTAAGTTTGGAGTGTTATCAAATTCAGATCTAATACAATGGCAAAAAAAATATAATTTTTCTTTGAATTCTATGCCTAAGTTAATATTTTATATGATAAGTTGGTGTATTAAAATTATTAAAGAAGTTATAATCTTTATTATATTATTAGCCATTAAAAATAAGAAGAATAGTAAGTTTAAATTTATATCATCATTAGCCATTATTCTAATTGGAAGCTTAATCAGTGATGATACTCTTGCACAAAATTTATATTTTGCCTGTATTTATTTTTTATTATTAACTGAATTTTATCCGGAAAATAAGAAAAAAATATATATTATATTAAGCATAACAGTAGGACTGATTTTTTTCTATGGATTAATAAGTGAAAAAATATCAGATTACAACTATAAAGAAACGGCTTATAACATTGCTAATACATTGCAAGTGTATTTTACGGGAGTTTACAATGTGGCAGTTTCATTAAAACTAAAAGTAGAAAACCCTTTAAAAATAATTGCGGGGGATTTTTTAAGAAGTATACCACTATTTAAAACCTTTTTTGTTAATATGCAAACGAGTACAACAGTTTTTTGCAGCTACATAAATGATGAATATAATAGCCAAATAGTGCCATCGCTAGGGCAGTCTATATTTTTATTTGGAAAGATATTTGCACCACTAATAGCTTCATTATTTACTATAATAACTGTAAAATGCGAATCTAAAATAAAAAAAATAGATAATTATTTTGATAAATTTATTTGCTATATTATTATAGTAAAATTAGCATGTATACCAGTAATTTATAATGGACAGATATTTTTACAAGGACTCTTTGGTACAATACTTCCATTAGTGATAATCAGTTTATTTAACAAAAAGGAGAAAAAATATGATTGAAAAAAAAATTCATTATTGTTGGTTTGGAGGAAATGAACTACCTACAAAGGCAAAAAGATGTATAAAATCATGGAAAAAATATTTTCCAGACTATGAAATCATAGAATGGAATGAAAAAAATTTTGATATAAATTTTAACAATTATGCCAAAGAAGCATATTTAAATAAAAAATATGCTTTTTTTACAGATGTTGCTAGGTTATATATAATTTATCATAATGGAGGAATATACTTTGACGTGGATGTGGAAGTTATAAAGAAATTCGACAATGATATATTAAGTAATGAAGCTTTTTTTGGACTGGAGACGGAAAATACTGTTAATACGGGACTAGGATTTGGAGCTACAAAAAAAAATTGGATTATCAAAGAGATGCTAGATGATTATAATGACAAAAAATTCTTAAGTAAAGACGGAAAGATGGATATGACTCCGTGCCCTATAATAAATAGCAGAGTATTTAGAAAAAATGGATTTGAATTAAATGGAAATTATGAAAAGATTAATGATGTAGCAATTTATCCTATAGATTTTTTTAATCCATTAGAGGCTGCTACGGGTAGATTAAATAAAACAAAAAACACACAAAGTATACATTGGTTTTTAAAATCCTGGGTACCAAAAAAACAACTAATTATTAGTAATATTACTAAACCATTTCATCGAATTTTTGGTATAAATTGTTTTAAGTGGATAAAGAAACTCGGAGGACATAAGAAGTGAAATATAAGTATTTTCTGAAAAACTTAAGCATTTTTACAATTAGTAATTTTATAACAAAATTATTAATGTTTTTGATGCTACCTTTATATACTAGTATTTTAACATCAAAAGAATATGGCACTATAGATATGATAACTACTACAGTGAATTTAGCAATGCCTATATTAACTTTATGTATTACAGAAGCAATAATAAGGTTTACAATAGAGGAAAACACCAATAGAAAACAGATACTATTAAACTCTCTTAATATTGCATTTAAAGGATATATATTATTATTGATAGCATCTATTGTAGCTTGGATAATAGGAATTGAATTAAAAATATTAATTATCTTTAATATTTATTATTTAGTATATACAGTTTCATCGCTACTAACTTATTATTTAAAAGGGTTAGAAAGAATTAAAATAATAGGATGGGCAAGTGTTATTAGAGCTATTACCTTAATACTATTAAATTGTTTATTGTTATTATACTTGAAGCTATCGGTAGTTGGATATTATGTTTCACTAATAGTAAGTGATATTATTGTAATAATTATCTATATTTATAACTTGAAAAAAAATAAAGTTGTGGGGAATGATGAAAAAAATACGACACTAAAGAAAGAAATGATAAAATATAGTAAAAATTTTGTGCTAAACTCTATAAGTTGGTGGATTAATAATGCATCAGATAAATATATTCTATTATTATTTTACGATTTAAATATTACAGGTATTTATTCAGTTGCATACAAAATACCAACAATTATTGAATTTGTACAAGCAATTTATTCACAAGCATGGCAAATTTCTGCAATAAAAGAATATGATAAAGAAAGTTCGACAGAATTTTTTTCAAATATGTATAAAATATATAATATAATAATAATATTTTCTGTATGTTTAATATTAGTTTCCCTGAAATTTATAGCTAAAATTCTGTTTGCTAAAGAATTTTTTGGTGCGTGGAAATATGTACCATTTCTTTTACTAGCAATTTTATTTGGAGCATTGTCGGGATTCTTGGGATCTATATATGCCGCAAACAAAGATTCAAAAATGTATGCAAAATCCACTGCAATTGGGGCTTTATCAAATATTATTTTAAATTTTTTGCTAATACCTAGTATGGCAGCTCATGGCGCAGCAGTTGCGACTTGTATATCATATGTAATTGTTTGGATATTAAGACTTATATTTATGAAAAAGTACATGGTATTAAAGATTAATTTGAAAAAAGATGTTACATCATATCTGCTAATTTTAGTAATTTGTATTAGTGTTATTTGCTTAAAAACTTTAATTGCAGAAATAATAGCTACTACTGTTTTGACTATTATAATTCTCATGTACAGAAAAGAGTTAGCTGATTTATCTAAATCAGTAAGAAAGGATTTTATGAAATGAAAGAAGTAGGAATTATGACATGGTTTACATATAATAATTATGGAACGGTTTTACAAGTGTATGCTCTATCAAAAAAATTAGAAAACATGCAAGTTATTCCGGAAATTATTAATTACAGACCTAAGATAAGAAAAACAAATATATATGATATGAAAATTAAATTTATATTAAAGCAGTTAATTAATAAAAATTATCAAAAGAAATATATCTCCGAAATAAGCAAGATAAATGAAAAATTTAGTAAATTTAGAAAGGACAGTTTATCAATATCTAATGAAGTTGACACTTACACAGAATTGAAAGAAAAGGCAGATAGCCTAGATAAAGTGGTTTGTGGAAGTGATCAAATATGGTCTCCAATTTTTTATGATCCACATTATTATTTGGATTTTGTGGATAATGACACAAAAAAAATATCATACGCTCCAAGTTTTGGAGTAAGTGATATATATGAAGAAGGCGTAAAAAAAGGAATAGAAAAATTATTAAATAGATTTGAAAATATATCAGTAAGGGAAGAACAAGGAAAAGAAATCATAAAAGAAATATGTGATAAAAACGTTGAAATAGTGCTAGATCCAACACTATTAATAACAAAAGAAGAATGGATTAAATTATTTGAAATCAAAGAAGATAAAAACAAGGATAATTATATCTTATGTTACTTTTTAGAAAGTAATAAAAAATACCTTAAAGTTGCTAAGGAATTATCTAAAAAATTAAAAGTACCAATTAAAATAATTCCAACCAATAATTTGATTGACAAATTTAATAAAGATTCAATTTTATTTGATTGTGGACCAAAAGAATTTGTAGAATATATCAGCCATGCTAAATGTGTATTAACAGACTCATATCATGGAGTACTATTTTCTATTAATTTTAATAAACCATTTGTGGCATTAAAAAGATTTAAGGAAAATAAGTTTTCACAAAATTCTCGAATTATAAATATCTTAAGTAGATTTAATTTAGAAGACAGGTTGTATAACAATAAAAGTCTGAATTTAAGTCCAATTTATTATAAAACAATTAATCGAGAGATTGCAATAGAAAGAAAAAAAAGTATAGATTTTTTAAGAAAAAGCATATTTGATGGAAAAGTAAGTAATGAGCCACTTATTACAAATAATTGCACCGGATGTGGAGTCTGTGCGGTGGTATGCCCAAAAAAATGTATAAAAATAGAAAAGAATGAAGAGGGATTTTGGGAATATACAGTAAATAAGGAGCAATGTATAAATTGTGGACTTTGCAAAAAAAACTGTGGTCAAGTTCATAATAATGCCATAAAAATCGAAAGACAAAAAATATTTAGTGCATACTCTAAATCAAATGAAGTTCTGATGAAATCATCTTCAGGTGGACTAGCATTTGAACTTTCTAATCAGGCATTAATTGAGAATATGCCAGTTATTGGATGCAAGTATAATGAGAAAAATAATAGGGCTGAACATGCTTTTATTAATGACATAAACAATGTAAATGAGCTTAGTGGATCTAAATATTTACAGAGTTATACAGTTGATGCTTTTGAAAAAATTAAGAACCTAAAAAGTGCTTTAATAATAGGTACTCCATGCCAAATTGCGTCTATCGATAACTATTTAAAAAATGTCAATAAAAGAAATGAGTTTGTTTTGGTTGATTTAATATGCCATGGTGTTCCATCATATCTAGTTTGGGATAAATTTTTAAAAGAAAATGGCGATAATAGAGAAATTATATTTAGAAATAAAAAATATGGTTGGAAGACAGAACTTACGGTGGGGTCAAAAAGAATAAGAAGAGACAAATTTTATAATTTTTTTGAGAGTGGGCAAGTTTATAATAGATGTTGCTATGACTGTAATTATAGGGAATATATGTGTTCAGACATAAGATTGGGAGATTTCTGGGGGAAAAAAAGTAATAAAGGAATAAGTAAGGTAATAATTAATTCCGAAAAAGGGTTAAACCTTTTTAATAGCATAAAGGACAAAATAATTTTTAAGGAAGAAAATATTTCAGAATGTTTTGTTCATCAACAAAAAAAGAATGTTGCGTTTCCTCTGAAAAGATATGCCATTATAAATGAATTAAAGTCTGATAAAAAATCGTTAACTAAAATTTCAAACAAGTACTGCAAGAAAATTGTTAAAGATAGCAATTTTAGAAAAAAATTTTATGGACTTTATAAGTTTTTGCAGAACAGGCAATAAATTTTTGGGTGGAATAGATCCTCTGAACTACGGTTCTAAATTGCCACATTCCTGCGATTTGAAACTCCCTAATTGAGATGCTGGTATGCAATTTGATTGTGTAAACTTATGCATTAAACAAATTTTATAATATAGAAATGTAACTTTTGACTAAGTTGCATTTTTTTATGTTTTGATACAACCTTCAACAAATTTTGCAATAAAAAATTGATATACTATTAAAGGGCGATATCAAATGAAGAAAATTCATGAAAAAATTTTATTTATTCTATTCATTATTACAGGTATATTATTAATAGGAGTAAGCACTTTTGCACATTCTGGAAGAACGGATTCGAGCGGAGGGCATAGAGACAACAAAAATAGAAATAAATGCAAGTACAAAAAGTATTGAAGTGGGAGAAAGCAAAATATTGACAGCAACAATATTACCAAGTAATGCGACAGATAAAAAAATCTCATGGGAATCAAGCCGGATATGACGGATATAGAAAATTTGGAAGAGTTAGATTATCATAGTAGATGGAAGATAATGGAAGACAAACAAG
>ERZ857629.457-NODE-457-length-57172-cov-16.570303_pt1 | contig 57172 bp, 37 predicted proteins | sample MGYA00519700_ERZ857629 | MGnify/ENA primary metagenome ERZ857629 (study PRJEB31778, sample SAMEA3449351) | human gut metagenome | biome: human gut; feature: human-associated habitat; material: faeces | place: United Kingdom | collected 2010/2012 ... | reverse complement strand
GTGTAGAATGAAACAGATCTTTCAACACGATTCAATGGAATGCGGAGCTGCTTGTCTAGCAATGATCTGCTCTCACTTCAATAAGCCCATGCCATTGAAAGAAATTGTTAAAGCATGTAATGCCACAAGGGAGGGCGTTTCTATGCTTGGACTTAAACAAGTTGCAACTGAAATAGGGTTCGAAGTGATCATTGCTCAAGGTAAAATTGAGGATTTGGACAATGAGGATTTACCATGTATTCTTTATTGGAATCAGAATCATTTTGTTGTGTTATACAAAATTGACGTAAAAAAACAACAGTATTATTTAGCAGATCCGGCAAAGGGCAAGTGCAAATATGGAAAAGAGTATATTCAAGAGCATTGGATAAACATTGACGATAAAGGAAATCAAAGTCATATTCATTGTCTGGTAGCAACTGTCCAGTTGCCAGCAATGCATTGACAAGCAGATTGTTAAGGTCGGAAGCCACGTTGAAGTCGTAGCTTTTGCCAGAATCAGACCTGTAGCTCTGATTCGGTGTGGTCAATTCACGAATGGCCCTAAGTATTGTGTCTGCCCTACATGTACGGAGGTGTGGATGCAAGCAAAGTGTTTCCATAAGGTGTGAGGACACGTCTTCGACACATGACCCTCCACAGAAATATACACACATCAGAGAACGGATTATCTCGCTATATTGATAGCCATACACTTTGCTACGCAAACCTAAAGTAGAGTCTATTATTGTATGAGACAACATCCTGTCGAATTTCTCCATAATTGGAAATATACCACCAAAAGATGTGAGTTTCTCGGATTTAATTTGTATTTTTGTCATGCCTGATGAGGTTTTGTTTGATTATTACAGCAACACTGAATTAAGTGAATCCTCTGACATGGCAAAATCATGGACCGCTTGGCTTGTCCAAGTAACCGGCTCTGCCGCTTGCCAAAGCAAGAGCTTTTTGTTGCTCAAGATATTATAAAAGTTAAAATTTATAGTGTTGCGGAATTAAGGTTGTTCATTTTCTTATTTTAAAAGACCAATATTATTAACAAAAGACACATGAAATACATACTTGCCACAGATTCGTTCAAGGGCTGCATGTCATCAGCAGAAGTGGAGAACATAATCGCCGGGGTGTTGGAGGCGAAGGGCATAGACACACTGTGCCTGCCGATGTCGGACGGCGGCGACGGAATGCTGGCGGCATTTACGGCAGCCATGGGTGGAACATTGGAGCCTGTGTACATACACGACCTTATGATGCGCCGCACGGATGCACATTACGGCGTGACGCCCGACGGCACGGCGATAGTGGAAGTGGCTCAGGCGTGCGGACTCAGCCTTATCAAGGAGGAGGAGCGCAACCCTATGCGCGCCACCTCATACGGCGTGGGCGAACTGCTCGCGAGAGCCATCAAGCGCGGATGCCGCAAATTCGTCATCGGACTCGGCGGCACCGCCACGAGCGACGCCGGCATCGGAATGATAAAGGCGCTGGTTGACATCTTCGCCCGCGGCAAGAACTTCGACGAGGCGCTGAAGACGGAGCTTGGCGAATGTAGGTTCACCCTCGCCTGCGATGTGGACAATCCGCTCTGCGGCGAGAACGGCGCGGCACATGTATATGGTCCGCAGAAGGGTGCCACGCCCGAGATGGTAGCTCAGCTCGACCGCCGTGCGCAGCTGTTCGCCGAGAAATCAGCTCTGCATTTCGGCTTCGACCGAAGCGCAGAGCCTGGAGCAGGAGCTGCCGGCGGACTGGGTTATGCCTTCATGCAGTATCTCGGAGCAGAGATGAAGTCGGGCGCCGACCTGCTGCTCGACATCATCGGCTTCGACGAGAAGATAAAGGGTGCCGACCTTATCATAACCGGCGAGGGCGGCGCCGACCGCCAGACGCTCATGGGCAAGTTGCCGCAGCGCATACTGATGCGTGGGCAGCAGACGGGCGTGCCCGTAGGGCTTGTGGCTGGCTGCGTGAGCGACAGGAGTTTGCTCACTGACGCCGGTTTCACATTCGTAGAGAGCATTACGCCCGACGGAATGCCGATTGAGGAGGCTGTAAAGAAGGAAGTGGCAAGCCGCAACCTCCGCCGCTTTGCCGCTTCGCTCGGCTGAAACCGCACAAAGGGAAAATGTGAACAACTTGTGATATTTTATGAATATACCTAAACGGCTATAAATGCGTAACTTTGCAGCCGAAACATTAATATAGGTATGAAAAAAACATTGTTCACATTTGCCTCAATACTCTTGGCAGCTCAGGCGATGGCGCAGGAAACGCTGTCGCTGGCTCAGTGTCTGCAGATGGGTATTGAACGAAATCTTAATTTGAAAACTTACGAGGGTAATGTGCTTAAAGGCAAGCACAACATCAGCGAGAACCGTTCGCGTCTGTTGCCGCAGATAAACATCGGCGCAGCGCTGAACGACAACTTCACTCCGCCCGTATCAGTAACCGACGGCAGAGCCTACGGCAAGCCGTACAACGTGACGAAGACGCTGCAGTACAGCTCGTCGGCGAGTCTGCAGCTGCAGATGCCGCTCTACAGTCAGACGGCGCTCACGGCGCTCGAGATCTCGAAGACGCTCGACCAGCTCAACTCGCTCTCCTACGAGAAGGCGCGCGAGGATCTCATCGTGCAGATAAGCAAGATGTACTACTTAGCGCAGAACACTGAGGAGCAGATCGGCATCATAAAGGACAACATAAAGCGTCTGGAGGAGCTGCGCGACATCACGCAGGCGTTCCACGACAACGACATGGCGCTGAGCGTGGACGTGAAGCGTGTGAACGTGAACTTAGAGAACCTCAGTGTGCAGTACGACAACGCGAAGGCGATGCTCACGCAGCAGTATAACATGATGAAGTACGTCATCGACTACCCTGCCGAGAAGGACATCACGGTAGAGAAGGCTGACATAGAGGAGGTGAACCTCGCGGCGCTCAGCGGACTGAACGAGAACCTGTACGAGCTGCAGCTGCTCAGAACGCAGCAGACGCTTGCCGAGCAGCAGAAGAAGCTCGCCAAGAGCGGCTACCTGCCCACGCTGGCGCTCACCGGCAACTGGACGTACATGGCGTACACAGACAAGTTCAAGAACTGGTTCCACTCCGGCGAGTCGAACCACTGGTACAAGTCGAACGGCATCGGTCTCTCGCTGCGCATCCCTATCTTCGACGGACTGGAGAAGCGCTCGAAGATAAGAAAGGCGCAGGTGGACATCGACAACGCTAAGCTCTCTTACGAGAACGCGCTGAAGGGTATGCAGACGCAGTATGCCAACGCCGTGAACGACCTCGCCAACAACCAGCGCAACTTCAGCAAGCAGCGCGACAACTATCTGCTTGCGGAGGATATATATAAGGTGACGAGCGACCGCTATCGTGAGGGTATCGCCTCGATGACCGAGGTGCTGCAGGACGAGATGAGTATGAGCGACGCGCAGAACAACTATCTCACGGCGCACTTCAACTATCAGGTGTCGAACCTCACGTTGCTGAAGCTCACAGGTCAGCTGGAGAAACTCACGAAGTAGAATTTTGAATTTTGAGTTTTGAGTTTTGAATTTTGAATTATGCGCTGCGCGCATTTTGAATTGTTCAATTTTGAATTAAGAATTCGCAACTTAAAATTCAAAATTCAAAATTCAAAAATTCAAAATCGCAGGCGAAGCCGAGAATAATTCAAAATTCAAAACTCAAAACTCAAAATTGCCAAAGGCAACAATTCAAAACTCAAAACTCAAAATTCAAAATTCAAAAAATGGAAACAAACAATAATAACACAAACAATAACAACAACAGCGAGACTGCTACACAGTCGTCGCACGAAGTGACAGCAAAGCAGCTCAAGCGCCAGCGCATACGCCAGATTGTGGTGAGCCTCATCGGCGTAGCCATCCTCGTATGGGGACTCGTTAAGATTGGCTGCATGTTCATGGACTACAAGAGCAACGAGAAGAGCGACGATGCGCAGGTGGAGCAGTACATCTCGCCGGTGAATCTGCGCGCTTCGGGCTACATCAAGAAGATTTACTTCAAGGAGCACCAGAACGTGAAGAAGGGCGACACGCTGCTCGTGCTCGACGACCGCGAGTATCGCATCCGCGTGATGGAGGCAGAGGCTGCGCTGAAGGACGCTATGGCCGGTGCGAACGTGATAGACGCTTCGGTGCAGACAACGCAGACTTCGGCTACCGTGTACGAGTCGGCTATCGCTGAGATTGAGATTCGCCTCGCCAAACTCGAAAAAGACCGCCAGCGCTATCAGAACCTCGTGGCTCGCAACGCTGCCACTCCTATCCAGTTGGAGCAGATCGAGACCGAATACAACGCTACGAAGAAGAAGCTCGACGCCACACGCCGCCAGCAGAAGGCTGCCTACTCGGGCGTGAACGAGGTGCAGACACGCAAGAAGAACACTGCGGCTGCCATCGAGCGTGCGCAGGCTGCGCTGGAGATGGCCAAGCTCAATCTCTCCTACTGCGTGGTAACAGCGCCGTGCGACGGCAAGTTGGGCAGACGTGCGCTTGAGGAGGGTCAGGCTGTGAACGCCGGACAGACCATCACCTACATCATGCCGAACACGCAGAAGTGGGTAATAGCCAACTACAAGGAGACTCAGGTGGAGAAGCTGCACGTAGGCCAGAAGGTAGTAATGACCGTAGACGCCTTCGAGGGCAAGGAGTTCGAGGGAAGAATATCTGCCATCTCGGGCGCTACGGGCTCTAAGTATTCGCTCGTGCCTACAGACAACTCTGCCGGCAACTTCGTGAAGATTCAGCAGCGTGTGCCGGTGCGCATCGAGTTTGTGGGAATTTCTAAGGAAGACAACGAAAAGTTGGCTGCCGGAATGATGGTTATTGTGAAGGCTCAACTCAAGTAAATGACACAAGCAGAGATATACCAGGCAGTTTCGCCGAAGCTGCCTAAGAATTTTCCGTTCTATGACTGGGTGCCCAAGCCTCTCGGCATCGCCTTCCTCGTCATACTTTTCATACCTATCATGACGGTGAGCGGAGCCTACACCGTGAACAGCAGTGAAATGGTGGGAGGACTTGGCATCCAATCGGAACACATCGCGTTCATCAGTTTCGTGACGTCGATAGGTATGGCGGCGTTCTCTCCGTTCTTCTACACGTTAGTGAGTGTGCGCCGCCAGAAGATGATGAGCCTCGTGGGCTTCTCTATCTTAGCGGTGCAGAGCTATATATGTGCCAATACCGACAGCCTGTTCATCCTCGCACTGAACAGTTTGATAATGGGCTTCGTGAGACAGACACTTCTGATGTGCAACCTCTTCACGCTTATCAAGTACGGCTTCGGCATCGAGGCAACACGCAACGTGACGCCGGGCAACGAGCCGAAAGACGAGGCAGGATGGGACGCTCTCGACACCGAGAAGAAGGCGAGCCAGCCCATCATCTACTTCTTCTTCATGCTGCTCGGACAGATAGGCACGTGGATAACGGCGTGGTTCGCATACAACTACCACTGGCAGATGGTCTACTACGCTATGCTCGGCTCCATTCTCGTGGCGCTGCTCATCACGCTGCTCTGTATGCCATACAACCCCTACCCTACAAAGCGCAGTCCGCTCTCGTTCTCTAAGTTCGGCAACGTGGTGGTGTTCTGCCTCATGTGCTGCTCGTTCGTCTACGTGACGGTGTACGGCAAGGTGTACGACTGGTACGACAGCCGCGAGATATGTTGGGCTACGGCTATATGCGTCGCCTCCACACTGTTATTCATATATCTGGAGAAGACACGCCGATCGCCCTACTTCATGCTCAAGGCGTTCAAGTTGCGCAGCATTCAGGGCGGCATACTGCTGTTCATCGGACTGATGATATGCAACTCAAGCTCAATGCTCGTCAACATCTTCGTAGGCGTGGGCATGAAGACCGACCAGATTCAGGTGGCGGCGCTCGGCAACTGGGTGCTGCTGGGCTACTTCATCGGTCTTGTCACGATACTAATTCTGAACAGCAAGGGCGTCCACTTCAAGTGGTTCTTCGCTATGGGATTCCTGCTCATCGGCGCCGCCTCGCTCTTCATGTACTTCGAGGTGCAGACCGACGGCATGCTGGAGCGCATGAAGTGGCCCGTCGTGATACGTGCTACGGGCATGATGCTGCTCTACTCGCTCATCGCCGTGTATGCCAACCAGCGCATGCCCTACAAGCTGCTCTCTACGTGGGTGTGCATCATGCTCACCGTGCGTATGGTGATAGCGCCGGGCATCGGTTCGGCTCTCTATCAGGTGGTGTTCCAGTACAGACAGCAGTACTATGTAACACGCTACGCTCACGACTACGACCGCACCAACGCAGAGACTGCCAAGACCTACGATATGACGGCGCGCGGAATGCAGTATCAGGGCAAGAGCGAGACCGAGGCGCAGCACATGGCTGCCATGTCTACAAAGGGCAAGGTGCAGGTGCAGGCTACGCTCTCGGCGATAAAGGAGATGGCGGGCTGGACTATCTACGCCTGTATCATACTCGCCAGCGTAATGCTTGTGGTGCCGTGGCCAAAGCGCGACATATCGAAAGATACACGTGAGTGGTACATTAACTATTAAGATATTTTGCAGTAAAGTTTTTTTTCGCTAACTTCGCCATGTCTATACAATTAAAACCTATGACGAACATCAGCGAAAACACAAATATTCTGGAGCAGCAGATATCCTCAGACGAGGATGTCTGCTGCTCTTGTGGCATTATACACTCTTTCCCCGAAGCCCTGCACCACGACTTCCGCGTAGCCGACGTGGGCATCATCGTGTGCCGCTCGGGCTCCTTCGCCTTCACATGCGAAGGTGCGGAGTACGTTGTCCGCAGCGGCGAGACGCTGTTCCTCTCCCACGGCGTGCGCTTCTCAGTCACCTCAAAAAGCGCCGACTGCTCGGTCGTAGTCATCTTCTATCGTGCCGACTCCATACGCAATATCCTCGGCAGTACGGTAGTGGGCATGAAGTTCGTAGAGTATATCAATCCGCGACCCTGCTGGGTGATGCACACGGGGCACGAGAACGAGCTGACCTACTATTCGCAACTGCTCGCCGCACATACTCCAAGCGAGAACATCTTCGCAGCCAACGAGCGGCAGCTGCTGTTGCTCTCGCTCACCTATCGCGTGTGCAGCATCTTCCGCGAACTATCAAGCGACGGCAGCAACCAGTCGAGCCGCAAACTGGAGACCTACATGCAGCTGATGCAGCTCATCGACACCCACTACATGCACGAGCGCGGCGTGCGCTTTTACGCCGACCGCCTGTGTCTCTCGCCCAAATACCTCACACAGCTCGTAAAGTCGGTATCGGGCAGTACGGTGCAGCAGCTCGTCTTCAAGGCTATCACAAAGAAAGCCGTCTACCTCATCACCAGCACCGACAAAAGCATAAAGGAAATCTCCGACTATCTCAACTTCCCCAACGCCTCAGCCTTCGGCACATTCTTCAAGAAGCAGGTGGGCGTCTCGCCAATCAATTATCGCGAGCAGTTTGCACAATCGCGCAAACAATAAAAAAACGTAGCGGAGGTCTCTGGCCTCCGCAGCAGTCGATAAACACTTTTATAATAGTGCTATTGCTTGCTGCGGAGGCCGGAGACCTCCGCTACGATGTTATTACTTATTTACTGTTACTTGTACTTCTTTATATATCCCTCGGCGCGATCATCGCCAAGTTCCTTAGCCTTCTCGAAACAACTCAAGGCTTCTGCCTTGCGCTTCAGCTGCACAAGCGCCAAGCCCTTAATGATATAGGCGTCGCTGTTGTCGGGCGTCAGCTGCAAGCAGAGGTCGGAGGTTTTTACCGCCTCCTCGTTCATGTTTACGCGCAACTGCAAGGCTGCAAGTTCGGCAAGGTAGAGCGGTGCGTCTGCTCCGCCGATATATGCGGCGTGGGCAAGATCGTCGAGCGCCTGCTTGTACTGGTGCACAGCCACCTCACACTTGTGGCGGGCATAGTAGACCGCAGCGGTAGCTCTACCGTACATCAACGTGTCGTAGGTGTTATAGTCGGCGATGGCTTTGCGATACTCCTCCATCTGCTCGTACAGCTGCGCACGTACCAACACGTAAGGCGCAGAGAGATTGGTGAGCGGGCGCGGAGCTACAGCCAAACAGCTGTCTACCAACGCCAGCACCTCGGCTTTCGGAGCGCCCAACTGCGTCTTGCATTGCGCCGCCTCGAAGTAGACCTCGCTCGTAGGCATGTCCTTCTTAGCCAAACTCAGGAACTTCTCGCAAGCATCGCTGTAGTCGCCCATTGAGAACTTAATCTGAGCCACGCGATGCAGATACTGCGGCTGCGGATTGAGGCTATAAGCCTTCTCTGCCTCAGCCAACGCACGTTGGAATGTCCAGGCAGTGAAGGTGGTGTCTGCGCTGTAGATGAGCTTCTGATACATCACGCGAGCATACTCGGAGTGAGCCTCTGCCTTATCGGTAGCCACCTTCAGTGCTGTCTGCATATCGGTGTCGGCACCCTGCCAGTCATTGTTGGTCAATTTCTGGAGTGCACTTGTAGCATAGCCGTCAACCTCCTTCGGGAACTGCTTGATATAGTCGGCAATATATCCCTCATACTTCGCCTTGTCCTTACACTCGGCTGCCAACATCACCATGAGCAGAGCGTTCTGCTTGTCCGTAGGCAAGCTCAGACGCAGCGCCGTCTTTGCATAAAGCGAGTTGTTGATGTCGAGATGACTCGCTGCGAGCGTCAATACGAAGCGCACGTCGACGGCATTGGCGTAGAGCGAACGCGCCGACTGCTGCATGAGTCCTACCACCTGTCCCTTCTCGTTCACGAACACCGAGCCTTGCACGGGCTTATGGTTGTTGTAGTCGAACACGTAGTAAGCATACTTGTCCATGAAGGTCTCTGCCTTGTCCACCTCGTACTGTGTGGTCTGCGTGCGCTTGTCGGCGGTCTCCACAAGCCACAGCTTGCTGCCCTTCGGCGCAGCGTCGGTTGCTGTTACAGCGGCTACTGCCTTAGGCATGTCTACATGCAAGCGGCACACATCGTAAAGCTCGCTTGCGCCGAGGATGTGTGTTGCGGGATAGGTCTTGCCGCTGAAGTCGACTACCTCCACGCGGGCAGCCTCGCACACAGCCGACCACGGACAAGCCGCGGTGCCGTCGGCAGAAAGAAACACGCCGTTGGTCGAAGCAATCAGCTTGCCCTCAGCGTCGTACGCCTTCAGCGCAAACACCGACTTCGCCACGTTCTTCACAGCCGACGGCTGAGCCATTGCTCCGCTGAAGCAGAGCAACGAAATTAGGATTGTTGATAATATTCTTTTCATTGTTTTTTTATTGATAAGTTTGTAAGTCTTAGGATGCCATAGCCTCCTATAATGCCAAAAGCGACTTCGCGTTGTCCACAGCAGCCTGCGAAACATCGCTGCCCGAAAGCATCTGCGCTATCTCCGTGATGCGCTGTTCGTCGCTGAGCTGCGTCATCGTCGACACTGTGCCCTGCTCGGTCTCCTGCTTCGCCACCTTATAGTGGGTAGATCCGGCGGCGGCAATCTGCGGCAAGTGGGTTATGCAGATCACCTGTCGGTTTGCCTTACCCATGTCGCGCATGATGTGCGCCATCTGCTCGGCTACCCTACCACTCACACCGGTATCTATCTCGTCGAAGATGATTGTAGGCAGACCTATCGCCTTGCTTATCATCGCCTTCAGCGAGAGCATAACGCGGGCAATCTCGCCACCCGACGCCACCTGCGATACGGGTTGCATGTCGGTGCTGGAGTTGGCACTGAAGAGGAACATCACCTTGTCGGCGCCGTTCGTAGAGAGGTCGGCTGGCGACACATCCACCTTGAAGCGCACCTTCGGGATGCCGAGCGGAACGAGCAGCTTCGAAAGCTCCTGCTCCACCACCGTAGCCGACTTGCGGCGCATGTCTGTAAGCACGACGGCTTTCTCCACACATACGGCGTGCAACTTCTCGACGCTGCGTTCCAGTTCCTGCAGCTCCTCGTCAGAGTTGTCGATGTTGTCGAGCTGCGCATTGATGCCGTTGAGACGGTCGAGCAGCTCGTCTACGTTCTGCACGTGGAACTTCTGCTGCAACGTATATATCGTATCGAGACGCTGGGTTATGAGGTTAAAGCGCTGCGGGTCGTACTCTACGTCGTCCACCTTCGATGCTATCTCCTGCGAGATGTCCTTCAGTTCGACAAAGCAGCTTTCAAGACGCTCGGCAAGCTCCTGCGCTTCGGGATAGACATCGGCTACGCTACGCAACTGTGCGGCGATAGAGCGTGTGAGGTTCACGATGCCCGTGTCGTCGCACGAGAGTCCGTAATCAGCTTCGTGCAGCGCACGCTTTATGTCTTCGGCATGACTCATCAGCTCCGCCTCCTGCTCCAGCTGTTCCTGCTCGCCCGAAGCAAGATTAGCCTCGGAGAGTTCCTTTTGCTGAAAGCGCAGGAAGTCTTCGTTGTCGCGACTCGTGGCTATCTGTTCGCGCAACTCCTCGAGACGGCGTTGCGCAGAGCGATACTCAGCAAACGCCGCACGATAGTCGGCAAGCTGTTGGCGGTCGCGCGCAATGATGTCCACAACGTTCAGCTGGAAGTCTTCCTTGCTGAGCAGCAGGTTCTGATGCTGGCTGTGCACGTCGATGAGCTGTTCGCCAAGCTCGCGCATAAGAGCGAGCGTCACCGGCGTGTCGTTGATGAAGGCGCGACTCTTGCCGTTGGCGTTCACCTCGCGACGCAGCAGACACTCCTCCGGCTCGTAGTCGAGGTCGTTGTCCTCGAAGAAGTCTTTCAGCACGTCGGAGTGATAGATACTAAGGTCGAATGTGGCTTCTATGATGCACTTGTCGCAACCGCGCTTCACCTGCTTCGCATCGGCGCGGTTGCCAAGCAGCAGTCCGATGGCGCCGATGACTATACTCTTGCCTGCGCCGGTTTCGCCCGTAATGACGGAGAAGCCTGGGTAGAGCGCCATCTCAAGATGGTCGATGAGCGTGAAGTTGCGTATGTCGAGTTTTTTTAACATAGACAATAGTTATAGATTATGTGTGTAGGAGCCTACTCCTTTATCTTCTCCCAAGCCGAATTCTGGCTTGCATTGATAGAGAAGAGAATGTCGTAGACCGTTTCTTTTTCTTTCTGTGTGCCCTTACCTTTATATATATTGGTAAGCTCGTCGCGCTTGTAGTCGGTCCAGATCTGCGGAAGCATACTAAGCGGACGGTCTTCGTGACACTTCTTCAGACCGGTTTCGAGCGCTGTGGTCACGTTGCCGCGTCCGCGCTCCACGTTCGTCGCCATCTCGTCGAGACCTGTGCGATAGTAGTCGTACTGCAACTGGCGGAACGGCTTCATAGCGCCCTCAAGATAGTCGTTGATGATGGCGAAGCGGTTGCGTCCGTTGTCGAACGCCTTCCAGCCTGGATAGTTGAGGTTCTGTGCGTTGTTGGCAAGATTCATGCAGCGCTGCAGTATGTCCTCGCCACCCATCGGCGAGAACGAATCGAGATCCATGCCGATGATGAGGTAAGCGTAGTAGGCGATGAGCGCCGTGAGCTGGTTGTCCACCTGCTCCTCGTTGAACTGCAACTGGTCGAACTGTGCGTACTCGAAGTTGAAGTCGTTGTCGGTATTGTTGTAGAGCGTGGTGGTGTAGGTGGAGTTGTACACAGGACGGTTTGCCTGTATCACAGCCTTGCACGTGAAGACGTTCGTGCTATTGTCGTACGCCGTCACGGTGATGTTGAAGTTGCACGTGATGCGCTCGTTCTTCTGAAACTGAAGGTTGGTCCACTGGCGCTCGTTGATAAACTGCGTGAGGGTCTGCTCCAGCTCCTCGAACACCGAGTTGTCGGTGCCTTGAATCTGGTTGTGGTTGATCTTCACACGTGCGTTCAGCTCCTGCGCCTCAGCTTCTGTGGCAAAACCGAGCAACAGCAATGCGACGTATACGATTCTAACTATATAGCGCTTTATCATATTTATTAAAATGAGAAGTTTGTAACTACCCTACGACCTGCTCCAGTTCGTTGACGATGTCGACAGCGGTGTCGGCTTTCGACTTCTTGGGATAGGCATGGCGGAAGTCGCGACCAATAATCTCTATCTGATTGTCGTCGGTGCGGAAGCATGTGCCTTCGTTGCGCAGACTGTTCAGCACGATGAAGTCGGCATTCTTCTTCTGCAACTTACGCTCGGCGTTAGCCTGCTCGTCGTTGGTTTCAAGAGCGAACGCCACGATAGTCTGACGCTCGGTCTTCATCTGTCCGAGTGTGGCAGCAATATCTGGGTTCGGCGAGAGGTTTATCTGCATGTCGCCCTCTCCGCGCTTTATCTTCTGGTCTGCCTGCACCGCCGGACGGTAGTCGGCTACAGCCGCAGCAAGTATAGCTACGTCAGCCGTCTTGAAAGCCTCGGTAGCAGCGTCGTACATCTCACGGCACGACTCCACATCAACACGATTGATGGCGTCGGAGCACTTCAAGCTGACCGGTCCGGCTACGAGTGTGACGTCTGCACCGCGGCGGCGACACTCTTCGGCGATGGCGAAGCCCATCTTGCCGCTTGAGTAGTTGCCGATGAAGCGCACAGGGTCTATCTTTTCGTATGTAGGACCGGCTGTGATTACGACGCGTTTACCCTTCAGCGTGCTGCTGCTGTCGTTCTGGTCGAAGAACTCAGACACGCGGCGCGCTATCACTTCCGGCTCCTCCATGCGTCCCTTACCTTCGAGTCCGCTTGCAAGGAATCCGCTCGCAGGCTCTATGAAGCGATTGCCGTAGGAAGCCAGTGTGCGCATGTTCTGCTGCGTAGACGGATGGGCATACATGTCGAGGTCCATAGCCGGAGCTATGAACACGGGCGCCTTCATAGAGAGATATGTGGTGATGAGCATATTGTCTGCCACGCCGTGCGCCATCTTGCCGAGCGTGCTCGCCGTGCATGGCGCTATGACCATTGCGTCAGCCCACAATCCGAGGTCGACGTGCGAGTTCCATGTGCCGTCGCGCTGCGAGAAGAACTCGCTGACAACGGGCTTGTGCGTGAGTGCGGAGAGCGTAATCGGAGTGATGAACTCCTTGCCTGCCGGCGTAATCACGACCTGCACTTCTGCGCCCTGCTTCACAAACTCTCGTATGAGCAGACACGACTTGTAGGCGGCGATTGATCCGGTTATGCCTAATACTATTTTCTTTCCTTTTAGCATGGTTTTATAGTTGTTGTGGTGAGATGGTGAGGTGAGGTGGTGTGATGGTGAGGTGGTGTGATGGTGAGGTGGTGAGATATGTCAACATCACAACATACATCCCTCAACATCTCAACACCTCAACACCTCAACATTACTTATTGAATCCTCTGAGGCGAATGCGTGTGAGCACCTGCTTGGTGTTGAAGGTGAAGTCGCCGCCCATCATCCAGCTGTAGTAGCCTATGTCTGTGCGCAGCACATCGGCAACGGGGCGTCCCTTGTACTTGCCGAAGTTGAACACCTCCACCTTCTGCTCCTTACCGTCGGCGTCGAGCACCGACTTGCCGTCTGCACCTATCACCGGCTTCCACACAATGCGACCTGCGAAGTCTACGTTGTCGTTCTGCTTAGAGAACTCGGCGAGATAGTCCATGTCGTTCTCCAGAACGCGATCGGGCTCCTCCTGCACACCAGGCGCATACTTGTCGAGCTCGCCCATCAGCACGCGGTATGTAGCCTCGGTGTCTTCGTCGGCACGATGCGCCGTGAAGTCGTCCTCCATCTTTCTGCCACAATAGAACTTGTACGCAGCAGCAAGGTTGCGGCGCTCCATCTTGTGGAAGATGGTCTGAGCGTCGATGAGACGAACCTTGGAGAAGTCGAAGTCGATGCCTGCACGCAGAAACTCCTCTGCGAGCATCGGTATGTCGAAATGGTTGGAGTTGTATCCGGCGAAGTCGCAGCCCTTGAACTTCTCGCAGAGCTGCGGTGCAAGCGTCTTGAACGTAGGCGCGTCCTTCACGTCGTCGTCGGTGATGCCGGTCAGCTCCACCACCTCGTGCGGTATGGGCTTCTCGGGGTTTACGAAGATGTTCTCGCGCTCTTCTGTGCCGTCGGGCGACACTTTAATGTACGATATCTGGATTATACGGTCGCGGATAAAGTCGAGACCTGTAGTCTCAAGGTCGAAGACGATAAGCGGACGTGTAAGATTGAGTTTCATTGTTGTCGTTGTTTTTTAAGAATTTAGCCGCACCAATATGGCGCGGCTATAAACTAAAGAGTGATATCTTTTGCTGTTTCTTCAAAGCATTAATCAGCCGCTAACGCACTGACCGACTTTATTAGTCGTTCAGCAGCATAGGCATGATGAGCATGAGAATCTCCTGACCCTCAGGCTGAACGGTAGGCACTACGACACCTGCACGGCTTGGGTCGGCAAGCAGGATAGTAACCTCGTCGCTTGCGATGTTGTTGAGAATCTCGTAGATGGCGCCACCCTTGAAGCCGATGTCCATTTTCGCACCATTATACTCGCACGCCACGCTCTCCTTAGCACTTGTAGCGAAGTCGATGTCTTCTGCTGTGAGGCACAGACGCTGAGCCTCTACGTGGAAGCGGATGAGCTGGCTGCTCTCGCTTGCGAACGGCAGCACACGCTTCAGTGCGCCCATGAGCGACTTGCGGTCTACGTTGATGCTGTTGGTGTTGGCTGTCGGGATAACCGAGTTGTAGTTGGGATAGCGACCCTCAATCAAGCGGCAGTTGAGGCAACCGTCTGCGTAGCGCACCTCAGCGCCCTTGCTGTTGAACTTCACAACGACGTCGCCCTCGCACTTCGGCAGCACGCCCTTGAGCAGCTGTGCCGGCTTCTGCGGCAGGATGAACGATGCCGGAACGTCGTTCTTGATAGTAAGAATGCGGTTGCGCACGAGCTTATGACCATCGGTAGCCACAACAGCGAGGTTGTCGGCTGTGAGGTCGAAGTACACGCCGCCCATCACCGGACGAATCTCGTCCTGAGCTGTAGCGAAGAGCGAGCGAGAGAGATTCTCTGCGAAGAGAGTAGAATCCATAACAAGCGTTGTCACCTCACCGTCAAAGTCCTGCATCATCGGGAAGTCGTCGGCAGACAGCGCTGTCAGCTTGAACGAACCGTTGAGATAGTCGATGACAACCGAGAAGTCGTTCTCGTCTACATTGAAGCTGAGCGGCTGCTCGGGCAGCTCCTTCACGGCGTTGAGGATGGTGCGGTTGGAAAGCGCAAACTTGCCGTCGCCCGAGCACTCGGCAAGCTCTATAGTCGACTGCATCACGTTCTCAGAATCGCTGGCAGTTACAGTCAGAACGTTGTTTGCTACTTCAAAAAGGAAACAATCAAGAATGCTCAGAGTGTTCTTGCTGTTGATAACTCTTGCGAGGGTTTGGAGACGGCTGTTAAGCGCGCCGCTTGATAAAGTGAATTGCATTGATATTTGGCTTTATTGATTATACTTGTTTTGTATTTTTGAATATACTTGTTTTGTATTTTTGCTTACGCTATATTTTTAGGCAAATTTACTAAAAAATATCCGACTACGACAAAAACTCATTCAAAAGTTTCTTGTTTCGCCACATTTTTATTAATTTCGCAAACCAAAGAACAAACCTCATAGCTTTTATCACACAAATTAAATACAATACAGAAAATGGAATTACAAGGTAAAGTAATCGCTGTGCTGCCCGAAAAAACAGGTACTAACGCACGTGGCGAATGGAAAGTTCAAGAATACGTGGTAGAGACACACGACCAGTATCCACGCAAGATGGTGTTCAGCGTGTTCGGTGCCGACCGCATCAGCCGTTTCAACATACAGTTAGGCCAGGAAGTGACCGTTTCTTTCGACATCGACGCTCACGAGTATCAGGGCCGTTGGTTCAATAGCATCCGTGCTTTCGACGTGCGCCAGGTAGACCCTGCAACAGTTGGCGCAGCTCAGGCTGGCATCGTTCCGGGCGCAGTGTTCGGCGCAGCTCCGGCTCCGCAGCCAGCAGCAGCACCTCAGCCAGCAGCTCCGGCTCCAGAGGCTGATCCGGTTAACGACCTGCCGTTCTAAGACGCAGAACACAGCGCAAGGTTCAATACCAGACGGGAAAAGAATAATAGCAAAGACATTGCCGCATTATGGCAGAGTCTTTGCTATTATTCTTTTATTTATTTTGTACGTTTGCTTTATTTTACTAAATTTGCACAAATCAACATCATTCGTGGGTTCGACGCAGACAAGCAAATGGAGCCAGGCGCAAACCAATCAGCTGGTTCGGCGCAAACCAATCGGCAGGCTCTGCAAAACACGAATCCTTCCTTTTTTCAACTAAAGCAAACAAACGAAGCAAATGGACATAAAGAAAAGACTGCAAGACATATACAAATTTCTGACCGTAGGAATATGGAGCGTCAGCAAGGACGATGTGCCTTCCATGCGTTTCCTGTTCTACAGCATACTGAAGAAGTTGCTGCTCGCCATCGAGTTCACCACCACAAAGCGCATAACGAGTGCGGCGGCAGCCCTCACCTACTCTACGCTGCTCGCCATCGTGCCCATCTTCGCCGTGGTGTTCGGCATTGCGCGCGGCTTCGGCTTCAACAAGTATATCGAACTGTGGTTCAGAGAGTCGTTCTCCAGCCAGCCGCAGGTGGCGGAGATAATCATCGGCTTCGTCAACTCCTACCTCGTACACACCAAGAGCGGACTCTTCCTCGGCATCGGTTTGCTGTTCATGCTCTTCACCGTGATGATGCTTATCAGCAACATCGAGCGCACGTTCAACGACATCTGGCAGGTGAAGAAGCCGCGCAGCGTATTCCGCACCATCACCGACTACACGTCGATGCTTCTGCTTGTGCCGATAGTGATAGTTATCACGTCGGGTATAAGCATCTTCTTCGCCACTATCTTCAAGGAGATTGAGGACACGATGGTTATCGGTTCGCTGGCTCAGTTCTTCCTGCAGCTCATGCCCTACGCCATCATGTCGGGCGTGTTCATTGCGCTCTACCTCTTCATGCCCAACACAAAGGTGAAGTTGGGTTGCGCCATTGTGCCCGGCATTCTCGCCGGTGTAGCCATGCAGGGTCTGCAGCTCTTCTACATCAACTCGCAGATTTGGGTGAGCAGCTACAACGCCATCTACGGTTCGTTTGCCGCTCTGCCGCTGTTCATGCTCTGGGTGCAGATATCGTGGCTGATATGCCTGTTCGGTGCGGAGCTGTGCTACGCCAATCAGAACATGGACGACTACGCTTTCAAGGCTAAGACCGAAGACCTCAGCCACCGCTACAAGACGCTGCTTTGCCTCGTCATATCGAGCCGCATCTGCCACCGCTTCAGCGAGGGCGGCAAGCCCTACTCGGCGCTGAAGCTGAAGCTCGACACGGGCATACCTATCCGCATCGTGAACGACCTGCTCTACGAGCTTGTGCAGATAGGCGTGCTCACCGAGATACCGGGCGGCGACAAGGATGGCGAGTCGCTCTATCAGCCTGCCGAATGTCTGTCGCGCCTGAGCGTGGGCACACTGATAGACCGCATGGAGGCACACGGCAAGTGGTCGCTCACGATAGACGTGAAGCGACTCTCGTCGGAGGCATGGAAGAACATCATTGCCGAGCGCAACGCGTATCTGAACAGCCAGCGCGAAGTGCTGCTAAAAGACTTGTAAAAAAAACGACACAGAGCGTAGGTTGGGAGCGACACTTTCACGCTCCTTTTCCTATCGTTTAGTCATCGGACGGCGAACGCCATCCAATCAGATTCCGAACGCCGCCCGATCAGATTCCGTCCGCCGCCCAATCGGATTCCGAACGCCGCCCGATCGGATTGCGGACGCTATACGGCGACAATGGCTCACGAATTGGTGCTGCGGAGGCCGGAGACCTCCGCTACGAGAGAGGGCATCGTACGCAATATGACACAAAAAAAGGAGGCCACAGACCTCCTTTTTTTTTATAAATTCCTAAAACGTTTACTGCATTATTAACAGAAACGTTTACTTCACTACAACCTTCAATGTAGTGCCATTGCTGAGCTTCACGATGTTCAGGCCCTTCTGCTTGCCGTTGATACGCTGACCTGCAGCATTGTAGCGTGCCACCTCAACAGCATTGTCTGCTGAGCCTACGCTCTCAATAGCGGTCGGTTTCTCGATAAGATCCTTGCCCGTTACGTTCTCGATGCGGTTGTCAAGACGATTCTTCGTGTTGTGTTTGTTGAGGAAAGCCACAACCTTAAGGTCGTCCTTCTTCCACGCTTCGTCTACGTCAAACTCGTATGTAGCGCTGAACTTGTTGTCGTTCCATGTCAAGGCGTCACCCCAATTGCTGTTGTAATCACGAATCACATGCTGGTGGTAGAATTTAGAAGCACCTGATTGGTTTTTTGCCTTCACGTTATCTTCTGTCAGATACACAGTGAGCAGAGCATTTTCGGTGTCGTAGCCCTTGTTCGACTCGCCTGTAACGACAATTATCACTTTGCTTTCGCCTTCGTCATACGTAAGCGTCATGTCGAGTTTGGCGTCTGCCATCGTCTCGTCGAGGTAATAGTTGGTAATCGTTTTTATCTCGGCAGCGCTGCCCGGTATCGTCACGTTGTCTTTCTGACCCGCAGCATACTGCGAGTCGAATGCCGGCTCGCGGTTGAACATCATAGCTGGAGCAAATGAGCCTCCGTTGTCGTTAAAAAGATAGAGCAATTTATTGTCACAAGCCTTTGTGAGCCAGTCGGTGTAGTAGCCGGCATGGTGGCACACAGCAAACACGCGAGTAGGATCTGCCTCCTCAAGATATGTGTGCAGGAATCCTGCTACTCGTGGACAGTTGCCACACTTCTCTGTTGTGAATTCCTCGATGCATACATTGCGCTCATACATTTTGTCAGCAATGCTAATCTTGCCATTAGCAACGGTGCTTGAAGCCCCGTTCTTATGACCGTTCACCTTTGTCACCTCTACCTTTACTTCCTTCAGACCTTCTGTGTTGCCACATGGTACGTTCGCCTTGAATGTTCCGTAAGCGCCTACACCTACTGTCGGACTTACATCTACACTCTGCTCGCTGCCTGCAACACCGTCAACACTTACAACATATCCAAGACTGCTCACAGCCTCTTTAGAGTTGTTCATGAACTTCACAGCAACTGAAAGGTCCTTGTTCATACCACCCTTAAGTGTTCCGAAATCTTCTGGCAACACGGCGTATTCTGCGAAATCACCTTCTACGAGCACCTGGATACTCATATTGGCACCACCCATATTAAACTCGTTCCAACCGGCATTATTGCCAATCTTGCAATATACCCAAAGACTCTGGTTTTCAAGACCTTCTTCTACAGCCGAGAACGGAAACGATTTGTAATCCTTGTCATTGCTGAGCTGGGTGTAGCTATAGCCTGCATACAGAGTCTCGCCTGCCTGAATGGTGTAGGGCTCGTCGAACTTCACTTCGTTCCAACCTACTGCACCATTCTGAACGTCCACATTTCTACAGACTGCGCCCGGAGCAGATCCACTTTGCTTAAAAAGACTAACCGAACTATTGCCAATCTCCTCAGTAAGTCCGAAGCGCATACCAACGATGTTCTTGCCTACGTATGGCTTCAGAATATCCTCAGACAAGCAGATTGCGACCTTATTATCACCAGGATAACCAGGAATACCCATACCCTTGTGTGATTCTGTCAGAGCGTCCGAATTGTAGTAGCCCAACCAACGCTGATTGGCTGCAATCTTCTTTGCCGCTTTTTGCACAACCACGCTTTGCTGTGCGAAGTACGGACATTGCTCCACTACACCTGCTTTTTGGTGCTGTACGTCTACTTGCGCGCTGACTGTCAACGACATAGCCAAGGCTGCAATTGAAAGTAAAAATTTCTTCATAACCAAAAAAAATTAGATTGTTATTATTATTATTATTTGTGCCAAAGTTAGCAACATTTTTTTTACGAACAAATATTTTAACGTCTTATTTTTTATTTTAGTCGCATTTTACTATCCTACCCACACCATCAAGCCCCTATTCGCCAGTTCCTAATCCTGCGCTATTGAAATACGCCTCGACAGCATATAAGGGGATGTTATCCATCCAATCCTGCGAAGCAAAAGACAACATTGAACATCGCAGACCTTTAAGACCATAATCGCCGAACTCCTGCTTTACGAACGTAGACAGAGACTTGGACCGGACGTTGTGCTCAGCCTTCACCTCAACAGGAATAACCCTATCTCTGCCTTGCACAACCAAATCAACCTCCAACGGAGAACTATCCTTACTATAGTAAAAAATATTATTGTCCATTCCGTCGTACTTCTCCAAAGATTTAATCTGCGACATCACGTAGTTCTCTGTAAATGCACCCTTAAACTCGGAAAACACTTCCATTCCGAGCAACATCGCCTTTGAGCGTGCCCCACACATACATGCCAACAGTCCGACATCCATCATGAACACCTTGTAACACATGGTATCCGTATAGAACTGCAATGGCTCTTTGGGTTTCGATATACGGCACACCTTATATATTATACCGGCATCAACAAGCCACTGGATAGCCTTTTCATATTCTGCTGCTCTTGCACCTTGCTTCACAACGCCAAAGACGAACTTCTTGTTCTCTTTAGCCAATTGCGCAGGAATGCTATTCCAAACCATACGTATCCGCTCCGCTTCAGCCTTGGTGTGTTTGCCGAAATCACGATTGTATGTACTCAAGATAGACATTTGTACCCTTCTCGTTTCACTGGCATCATGCGTATCAATCCATGTGAGGACAGCTTCAGGCATACCTCCAACGAAATAATATTGCCGCAAATACTCCACAAGAGTGTCGTGGTGAGGAGCAAGCATGTCGGCATCAAGTTTTTTAAGACAATCTGCAAGCATATCTCTACCATTGGCAATAAGGAATTCGTCGAAAGTCATCGGATACATTCTTAGATTGTCTACCTTGCCTACCGGAAAACTTTCTTCCTCACGCAAAGAAATACCCAACAGCGATCCGGCAACCACTACATGCAGGTCTCGTTTGTTCTCGCAGAAATACTTCAGCGATGGGATGCCGTTCTTCACTTCCTGTATTTCATCGAAGAAAAGTAAGGTCTTGCCTACTGTTATGCGTTGTTCGTATTGCAGTTCTATTTGGTACAATATACGCTCAATATCGAAGTCTACAAAAAGAGATTCGACAAACGGGTTGTTATGACAATTGACATAAACCATATTGTCAAACTCATCCTTGCCAAATTGCTTAAGAGTGTATGTTTTGCCCACCTGACGTGCCCCTAAAAGTATCAATGGCTTACGCTTAGGCGAGTCTTTCCATTTCTTAAGATCGTTGTATATATGACGTTCCATAATGCTATAGTTTTATATCCAATGGCAAATTTAATGAAAATCAGCGACATACACAAGTTAATTACACTTTTATGAACGTTCAATAGCTATAAAATCACACTTTTATGAACGTTCAACAGCTATAAAATCACACTTTTATGAACGTTCAACAGTTATAAAACTACACTTTTATGAACGTTCAACAGCTATAAAACTACACTTTTGTGAACGTTCAATGGAATAAATTGTCCGTAGCGGAGGTCTCCGGCCTCCTCAGCACCAATCCAAAAACAATTCATTAATAAAGTATTCATTGCTTGCTGCGGAGGCCAGAGACCTCCGCTACGGACGGTTAAAGCTTAGGATGCTCTACCCAATCTCCACAACCTCAAGCCTATCGCCCTCGACACGAAAGCGCACATCGCGGCGCGCGAACTCCATGCCGTACACCTTTGTGGGGTTGTCGTGATACTGCGGACGGGGGTCGAGCGCGAGCACTTTCTTGAGCGACGCAAGCTCTTCGGCTGTGAACTCTGAAGCCAAACTATCGGGGAAGACAACGTGCAGACGGCGCGCGGCTGTGGCATCGACGAAGCCGCTGCGGGCGTCGGGATGCGAGTCGGCATAAGTAACGTAAGGCTTTATGTCGTAGATAGGTGTGCCGTTCATGAGGTCGGCACCAAGAACATGAATGAGCGGTCCGTCGGCTGCATCGTAGTCGATGCGGTCGATGCGCACGGAAGAAAGCCCCAAGCGGTTGGGACGGAAAGGCGAACGCGTAGCAAAGACACCCACCTTAGTGTTGCCGCCAAGACGCGGCGGACGCACGACTGGGCTTGTAGCCTCGTGCCTGTTGGCAGAGAACTCCCACACGAGCCACAGATAGTCGAAGTCCTCCATGCCGCGCAGAGCGTCGGCGTTGCGATACTTCGGCACGAACTCTATCGTTCCGCGTAGCGTGTCGGCAAGTCCGCTCTGCTTGGGTATGCCGAACTTAGTGGCAAAGGGCGAACGAAAAAAAGCTATCGGTTCTATTTCCATCGTTTCAAGTCATTATAAAATAGTATGTGAGGAAAGGGCAACGTAGCACAAATGTCAACACCTCACCACCTCACCATCTCACCATCTCAATTCACCGTGATGTGGAAGCATCCCTGCTTCACCTCGTACTTCACGAGGCATCGCTTCTGCTCGCGCATATCGCGCAACACCTCAGAGAGCACCCACTTCAGCGAGTCGTTGCGCACCTGCCGGCGGCGCGGTCCGTCGGGGTCCTCCACGGTGTGGTAGCGGTTGTAGCAGATGTCGAACGTAGTGCCGTAGAGATGGCACGAGTTCTCGGTGGCGTTAGAGTTGCGGCGACGCAACTTCTCCACGTCCGCTTTGCTGCGCAGCACCGACGTAACGATTACCTTATGCAGCGGAATCTGCTTGGTCTGCAAGCTGTCGAAGAAGCTACGGCCAATGTCCTGAAGCAATATGGCGGCACGAGGCACGAGATAAGGTATGCTGCTGCGCATACGACTGTCGATGTGGTAGAACGGATTGCTGCCCACGTACACCAGTTCCGACTTGCGGTGCTCGGCATCGGCACGGTCAACAACCGCCTTCACGCCGTAGCGCGCGGCAGCCACGAGCTGCACATCGTTCTGATCGGGGAACGTGTTGCCGAAGTGGGGCACGCTGTATATGCGGTTCTTCACGGGAGTGCCGTCGGCAGCGAAGAAGCGCGACGGGCGACCCAATGGCTTGGGCGCTGCGACGGGCACGCTCGCCACCTCCTTTCGGGAGATGGCAGCCGACTGTGCAGCCAGTTCTGTTCGGAGCGAGTCGGAGGCAGCCAAGCTGTCGGCAACGACTGCGCTGTCGGCCTGACTTACAGACTTTTCTGCTGGCGCAAACGCCAGTTCGGGATGGGTGCAGCGCAACATGGCGAGCAAAACAACAGCCACGCCGAACGCCTGCGTATATCTTTTAGGAGAAATTTTCATCATAATGGATGCAAATTTAGACAAAATCGAGGACAATACAAAACATGTGCTCTTGTTTTTATTGTTGTTTGTTTTGTATTGTCTTGTATTTTCATTAACTTTGCATCCAAAATAGTAGACTGAATATTTTGATAGAAAGACATATCATATTAGAGGATATCGACCCCGTAGTATTCTACGGTGTGGGCAACGGGCATCTGCAGATAATAAAGTCGCTCTACCCGAAGCTGCGCATAGTGGCACGCGATAACGTGATACGCGTGCTGGGCGACGAAGAAGAGATGGCTGCCTTCGAGGAGAACGTGGAGAAGATGCGCCGACATGTGCTGAAGTTCAACAACATCAACGACGAGGACATTCTCGACATCATCAAGGGCAAGCAGACAAAGGCCGACAGCGTGAAGGGCGTCATCGTGTACAACATTTCTGGAAAGCCGATAAAGTGCAAGAGCGAGAACCAGCAGCAGCTGGTGGACGCATACGAGAAGAACGACATGATATTCGCCACCGGCCCCGCCGGAACGGGAAAGACATACCTCAGCATAGCTCTGGCAGTGCGCGCACTGAAGGAGAAGACCATACGCAAGATAATACTCTCGCGTCCGGCAGTGGAGGCTGGCGAGAAGCTCGGCTTCCTGCCAGGCGACATGAAGGACAAGATAGACCCGTACCTGCAGCCGCTCTACGACGCGCTCGAAGACATGCTGCCCGCCGTGAAGCTGCAGGACATGATGGAGAAGAACGTAATACAGATTGCTCCGCTCGCCTTCATGCGAGGACGCACACTCAGCGACGCTGTGGTGATACTCGACGAGGCGCAGAACACTACACCGGCACAGATACGAATGTTCCTCACACGAATGGGATGGAACACGAAGATGATTATCACCGGCGACATGACGCAGATAGACCTGCCGCGCGGACAGAAGAGCGGACTCACCGAGGCGCTCGACATACTGAAGGACGTGGAGGGCATCGGCTTCGTAAAACTCGGACAGAAAGACATCGTAAGACATAAGCTTGTGACGCGCATCGTGAATGCTTACGACGCTCACGACGCTCACGAAAAAACTCAAAATTAAAAATAGTTATGAAAGCACTTACAAAGACCGATTTTCATTTCGAAGGTCAGAAAAACGTGTATCACGGAAAAGTTCGCGACGTGTATGACATCAACGATGACGTGATTGTAATGGTAGCAACAGACAGAATCTCTGCGTTTGACGTTATCCTGCCAAAGGGTATTCCGTTCAAAGGACAGGTTCTGAACCAGATTGCAGCCAAGTTCCTTGATGCCACTACAGACATCTGCCCCAACTGGAAGCTCGCCACACCAGACCCGATGGTAACCGTAGGTTTGAAATGCGAGGGTTTCCGCGTTGAAATGATCATCCGCTCTATCCTTACAGGCTCGGCATGGCGCGCATACAAAGACGGATGCCGCGAACTCTGCGGCGTGAAGTTGCCAGAGGGTATGAAGGAGAACCAGCGTTTCCCGGAGCCTATCATCACTCCGACAACTAAGGCAGACGAGGGACACGACCTCAACATCTCTAAGGAGGAAATCATCGCTCAGGGCATCGTAAGTGCTGAGGACTATGCTGTGATGGAGGACTACACACGCCGCATCTTCCAGCGCGGCCAGGAGATGGCTGCTCAGCGCGGCTTGATCCTCGTAGACACAAAGTACGAGTTCGGCAAGCGCGACGGCAAGGTATATCTCATCGACGAGATTCACACTCCCGACTCTTCACGCTACTTCTACGCTGACGGATACGAGGAGAAGTTTGAGAAGGGCCTGCCGCAGAAGCAGCTCTCTAAGGAGTTCGTACGCCAGTGGCTCATCGAACACAACTTCATGAACGAACCCGGACAGACAATGCCCGAAATCACCGACGAATATGCAGAGAGCGTGAGCGAGCGCTACATCGAACTCTACGAGCATATCACAGGCGAGAAGTTCGACAAGAACGTAGAAGAGGGCGACATCGCAGCACGCATCGAGAAGAACGTGGCTGACTACCTCGCTACACGCAAGTAGCAACGCATAACGGGTGCAGAATATCTGATGTCGGGAAACAAATTCCTGCGACATCTGATATTCTACACCCTACATTATTATATATACATATATGAGAAACCGCACCTAATAGGGGCACGGAAAGAACAAAGAAAACAAATAAAGACAATGGTTTACAGACAGGAAAAGATAATGCCCTACAACGACAAAGAGGATAAGGGCGCGCAGGTGGAACAGATGTTCGACAACATCGCACACTCGTATGACAAGCTCAACCACCGCCTGTCGTGGAACATTGACAAGCTGTGGCGAAAGAGAGCTCTCAACCGACTGAAGCCTTACAAGCCGCAAAGCATTCTCGACATCGCTACGGGCACGGGCGACTTCGCCATACAGGCGGCACAGACGCTACAGCCGAAGCAAGTGACCGGCACCGACATCAGCGAGGGAATGATGAATGTGGGCAGACAGAAGGTGAAGGCGCTGAAGCTCGACGGCGTGATATCGTTCGCCAAGGAAGACTGCATGGCGCTCTCGTTCGAAGACAACACGTTCGACGCCGTAACTGCGGCGTTCGGCATTCGCAACTTCCAGAACCTCGACCAGGGACTGCGCGAGATGTGTCGCGTGCTGAAACCGGGCGGACATCTCTGCATCGTGGAACTGACATCGCCTGTGATGTTCCCGATGAAGCAACTGTTCAAGGTCTACTCGCACACGGTGCTGCCCATATACGGACGGCTCATCTCGGGCGACAGAGTGGCTTACTCGTACCTCACGGCTACTATCGAGGCGTTCCCGCAAGGCGAACGAATGGTGGAGATACTGAAGGCAGCGGGCTTCGCCGAAGCTACATTCAAGCGATTGACGCTCGGCATCTGCACGCTATATCTCGCTACAAAATAGAGATATCTCAACACCTCAACCCATCAACACCTCAACCCATCAACATCTCACCCCATCAACATCTCAACATTCACACTATGGACAAGTACGGTTTAATCGGTTTCCCACTGGGACATTCCTTCTCCATCAGCTACTTCAACGAGAAGTTCGCAAACGAAGGCATCAAAGCGCGCTACATAAACTATGAGATTCCGCAGATAGAAGACTTGAAGGAGATACTCGCTTCAAACCCGGAGCTGCGCGGACTCAACGTGACTATCCCATACAAGCAGCAGGTGATACCCTACCTCGATGAGCTTAGTCCGGAAGCACGCGCCATAGGTGCTGTCAACGTGATACGCGTGACGCACAAGAACAAGAACGTGATACTGAAGGGATTCAACAGCGACGTAATCGGTTTCACACGTAGCATCGAGACAATGCTCGAGCCTTGCCATAAGAAGGCGCTCATACTCGGCACGGGTGGCGCATCGCTCGCCATCAACTACGGACTCAAGTCGCTCGGACTCGAGACGCTGTTCGTGAGCCGCACGAAGAAGCCTGGCTGCATAACATACCAGGAGGTGACGCCGGAACTGATAAAGGAGTACAACGTCATCGTCAACTGCACTCCGCTGGGCATGTACCCGAAGGCTGACACCTGCCCCGACCTGCCATACGAGGCTATGGACTGCCACACCATACTCTACGACCTCATCTACAATCCGGACGAGACGCTGTTCATGAAGAATGGCGCACGCTATGGCGCCAACACAAAGAACGGACTGGAGATGCTGCTGTTGCAGGCTTTCGCAAGCTGGGACTTCTGGCACAGCGACAAATAAAGACACCCTACCTTATTATATTGTATTGCCGCAGGATTATATTATATATTGCCATCTGATTATATTATATATTGCCGCAGGCAACAACTCAAAACTCAGAAATCAAAAATAAAAACTCATAATATGGACACATCTAACAGATACATGATGCGCGGCGTAAGCGCAGCTAAAGAAGACGTACACAACGCCATCAAGAACATCGACAAGGGTCTTTATCCGCAGGCTTTCTGCAAAATAATCCCCGATATCCTCGGCGGCGACCCCGAATACTGCAACATCATGCACGCCGACGGTGCTGGCACCAAGTCGTCGCTCGCCTACATGTACTGGAAGGAAACCGGCGACCTCAGCGTATGGAAAGGCGTGGCTCAGGACGCTATCGTGATGAACACCGACGACCTGCTCTGCGTGGGCGCCGTTGACAACATTCTCGTTTCGAGCACTATCGGACGCAACAAGATGGTTATCCCGGGTGAGGTTATCTCGGCTGTTATCAACGGCACAGACGAACTGCTCGAGGATCTGCGCAAGATGGGCGTAGGCGTTTACGCTACCGGCGGTGAGACAGCCGACGTTGGCGACCTCGTGCGCACTATCATCGTCGACTCTACAGTTACCTGCCGCATGAAGCGCAGCGACGTAATCGACAACGCTAACATCCGTCCGGGCGACGTTATCGTAGGTCTGGCTTCATTCGGTCAGGCTACATACGAGAAGCAGTACAACGGCGGTATGGGTTCTAACGGACTCACCAGCGCTCGCCACGACGTGTTCTCGAAGTATCTCGCAGAGAAATATCCGGAAAGCTACGACCACGCTGTGCCCAAAGAGCTCGTATACAGCGGTGGCTGCCGTCTTGACGACAAGGTGGAGGGCACACCGGTAACAGCCGGACAACTCGTTCTCTCGCCGACACGTACATACGCTCCGGTCATCAAGCGCCTGCTCGACGAGCTGCGTCCGGAGATTCACGGTATGGTTCACTGCACCGGCGGCGCACAAACAAAGGTGCTGCACTTCGTCGGCGAGAACTGCCGCGTAATCAAGGACAACATGTTCCCGATTCCGCCGTTATTCCGCCTCATTCAGGAGCAGAGCCACACCGACTGGAAGGAGATGTACAAGGTATTCAACATGGGTCACCGCATGGAGATTTACGTACGTCCGGAGGTTGCAGAGAAGGTTATCGCTATCAGCAAGAGCTTCAACATCGACGCACAGATCGTAGGACGCATCGAAGAGGGCAAACGCTCACTCCTCATCAAGTCTGAATACGGAGAGTTCGAGTATTAATAAGATGGTGAGAGGTTGTTGTGTTGAGATGTTGAGATGTTGACATATCTCAACATCACAACACCTCAACATTACAACACCTCACCACCTCAACATCACAAACCTCAACACCTCAACACCACAACATCTCACCCCACACCCCACACCATAACAACATTAAATTTGACAAATGGCAGAAAACAATAACATATTAGAAAAACTCGACGGACTTGAGGCACGCTATGAGGAAGTATCAACCCTCATCACCGACCCTTCTGTAATCGCCGACCAACAGCGCTACGTGAAACTGACAAAGGAGTACAAGGATCTTGAAGACATTATGAAGCTCCGTCAGAAGTATATCAATTGTCTTAACGGCATCGCTGAGGCAAAGGATATCATCATGAACGAGCAGGATGCGGAGATGAAAGAGATGGCGCGTGAGGAACTCGCTGCAAACGAAGAACTCCAGCCAAAACTTGAGGAAGAAATAAAGATTGCACTTGTGCCGAAGGACCCCGAGGACGCAAAGAACGTACAGATGGAGATTCGCGCCGGTACTGGTGGCGACGAGGCTTGTCTCTTTGCCGGCGAGATATTCATGATGTACAAGAAATACTGCGAGTCGAAGGGCTGGACAGTGTCTGTAACAAGCGAGAGCGAAGGCGCTGTCGGCGGCTTCAAGGAAATCTGCTTCGCTGTAAGCGGCGACAACGTATACGGCACATTGAAGTATGAGTCGGGCGTTCACCGCGTACAGCGTGTGCCTGTTACCGAATCAAACGGCCGCATGCAGACTTCTGCTGCTACCGTAGCCGTTCTTCCCGAGGCAGACCCGTTCGAGGTTAACATCAACGAGGGCGAAATCAAGTGGGATACATTCCGTTCGTCAGGTGCTGGCGGACAGAACGTGAACAAGGTGGAGTCGGGTGTGCGTGCCCGCTATATGTGGAAGAACCCGAACACCGGAGAGGTTGAGGAAATCCTCATCGAGTGTACCGAGACCCGCGACCAGCCTAAGAACAAGGAAAGAGCTCTTGCACGTCTGCGTACATATATATATGATAAGGAGCACCAGAAGTATGTCGACGACATCGCAAACCGCCGCAAGACTCTCGTCTCTACCGGCGACCGCTCGGCAAAGATTCGTACATACAACTTCCCGCAGGGCCGTGTAACCGACCATCGCATCGGCATGACCGTATACGACCTCCCCGGCTTCATGGGCGGCAACATCCAGCAGATGATCGACGCACTCACCGTAGCAGAGAATGCGGAGAAGATGAAGGAGAACGAATTGTAATCGGTTGCAACCAAAAGCAACTATATCTATTTTTTAGCATCAGTTTATAAAACTTATTGTATAATCAATTTGTAAAACCAATCGTTATGAACAGATCAGAATTAGTAAGCCAGATAAAGACAAAGCGCTCGTTCCTCTGTGTAGGTCTTGACACCGACTTGAAGAAGGTGCCGCAGCATATCCTCAACGAGGAAGACCCAATCTTCGCCTTCAACAAGGCAATCATCGACGCAACAGCCCTCTACTGCGTTTCTTACAAGCCAAACCTCGCTTTCTATGAGGCATTCGGCGTGAAGGGTCTCATCTCTTTCGAGAAGACAATCAAGTATCTGAAGGAGAACTACCCCAACCACTTCATCGTGGCTGACGCAAAGCGCGGCGACATCGGCAACACAAGCGCAATGTACGCTCGCACATTCTTCGACGAGTACGACGTAGACTCGCTCACCGTGGCTCCGTACATGGGCGAAGACAGCGTTACGCCGTTCCTCGGCTACAAGGACAAGTGGGTTATCCTGCTCGCTCTCACCAGCAATAAGGGAAGTCACGACTTCCAGCTCACAGAAGACAAGGACGGTGAGCGTCTGTTCGAGAAAGTGCTGCGCACATCTCAGCAGTGGGGCGACAAGGAGAATATGATGTACGTTGTCGGAGCTACACAGGGCCGCATGTTCGAGGATATCCGCAAGATAGTTCCCGACCACTTCCTGCTCGTTCCTGGCGTTGGTGCTCAAGGCGGTTCGCTTGAGGAAGTATGCAAGTACGGCATGAACGCCGACTGCGGACTCCTTGTCAACAGCTCTCGCGGAATCATCTACGCTTCTAATGGCGAAGACTTCGCAACCGTTGCTGCAGAGAAGGCAAAGGAACTGCAGATGCAGATGGATGCTGAGCTGAAAAAATACGGCATTTAAAGCCTCACATCGGGCTTTTTTCGTAAAAACTGACGTATTTTCAGACAAAATTGATAAATATGTATTGTTAAAAAGCATAATGTAAATTAATTTTCTTACATTTGCAACATCTATAGACAACTATCATCTATATATTTGCAAGAATAACATAGAAAAAACAGAAATGGAATTTACAGCAGAACAGATAGCGAGCGTGATTGGCGGTCGCGTAGAAGGCAACAAAGATGCGAAAATCAACACCTTCGCAAAGATAGAAGAAGGTGTAGAAGGCGCCATCTCATTCCTTTCAAACCCGAAATACACCCACTACATCTACGACACCAAGTCGTCGGTAGTGATTGTCAACAACGATGTAGAGCTTGAGCACCCCGTTCAGGCCACACTCATACGTGTTGACAACGCATACGAGTGTATTGCCAAGCTGCTCCAAATCTATGAAGCAAGCAAGCCGAAGAAGACTGGCGTTGCTCCGCAGGCATACGTATCGCCGACTGCAAAGCTCGGCAAGGACTGCTATGTGGGTCCGTTTGCATGCATCGGCGACAACGCCGTTGTAGGCGACAACTGCCAGATCTATCCTCACGCCGTAATCGGCGACAACGTGAAGATGGGCGACAACTGCCTCATCTACCCTAACACGACCATCTATCAGGGCTGTAAGCTCGGCAACAACGTAACTCTTCACGCCGGCAGCGTAATCGGTTCTGACGGATTCGGCTTTGCTCCTAACGCAGAAGGCTACGACAAGATACCGCAGATTGGCATCGTGACCATCGAGGACAACGTTGAAATCGGCGCTAACACTTGTGTAGACCGTTCGACAATGGGTTCTACCTTCATCCGCAAGGGCGTTAAGCTCGACAACCTCGTGCAGATTGCCCACAACGTGGAGATTGGCGAGAACACAGTGATGTCGGCTCAGGTAGGCATTGCAGGCAGCACAAAGGTAGGTTCATGGTGCATGTTCGGCGGTCAGGTTGGCTTGGCAGGACACATCACAATCGGCGACCGCACCCTTCTCGGAGCACAGTCGGGCGTACCGGGCAACTTGAAAGGCAACGAAGAACTCATCGGCACACCGCCGATGCCACTGCGCCAGTACTTCAAGTCGCAGGCTATCTTCCGTCGTCTGCCTGATATGTACAAGGACTTGAACGACCTGAAGAAAGAGATGGAGTCGTTCAAGAACAACGATAAATAAACAACAAACAATATAATAATGTCAAAACAAAAGACACTTAAAGGCAGTTTCTCTTTGTGCGGCAAAGGCCTGCACACCGGTTTGAGTCTCACCGTGACATTCAACCCTGCCCCTGAGAACACTGGCTATAAAATACAGCGCATCGACCTCGACGGTATGCCTACAATCCAGGCAATCGCTGAGAACGTAATTGACACACAGCGTGGCACCGTTTTGGGTAAAGGCGATATGCGCGTGTCTACCATTGAGCACGGTATGGCTGCCCTCTACGCTATGGGCATCGACAACTGTCTCATCCAGGTGAACGGCCCCGAGTTCCCTATCCTCGACGGTAGTGCGGCTCTGTACGTTGACAAGATCAACGAAGTGGGCATTGAGGAGCAGAACGCTCCTAAGGACTGGTATATCATCCGCCACAAGATTGAGGTGAAGGACGAGGAGACCGGTTCTTGCATCACCATCCTCCCCGACGAGGAGTTCTCGCTCACAGCAATGTGCTCGTTCAACTCCAAGTTCGTCAGCTCACAGTTTGCCACACTCGACTGCATCGACAAGTTCGGCACCGACATCGCTCCGGCGCGCACCTTCGTATTCGTACGCGACATCGAACCGCTGTTGAAGGCCAACCTCATCAAGGGCGGCGACCTCGACAACGCCATCGTCATCTACGAGATGCAGACCACACAGGAGCGTCTCGACTCGCTCGCAGACATGATTCACGTAGAGCGTCGCGACGCTACTGAGCTTGGCTACATACAGCACAAGCCGCTTGTTTGGGACAACGAGTGCACACGCCACAAGTTGCTCGACGTAATCGGCGACATGGCTCTCATCGGCAAGCCTATCAAGGGTCGCATCATCGCCACACGCCCCGGTCACACCATCAACAACAAGTTTGCACGCCTCATGCGCCGCGAGATTCGCAAGCACGAGATTCAGGCACCGATATACGATCCGAATGAAGAACCGCTGATGGACAACATCCGCATCCGCGAGCTTCTCCCCCATCGCTATCCTATGCAGCTTGTCGACAAGGTGATAAGCCTCGGCGCCACAAGCATCGTAGGCGTGAAGAACATCACAGCCAACGAGCCCTTCTTCGTAGGCCACTTCCCGCAGGAGCCTGTCATGCCAGGCGTGCTTCAGATTGAGGCGATGGCTCAGTGCGGCGGTCTGCTGGTGCTCAACACTCTCGAAGAGCCAGAGCGCTGGTCTACTTACTTCATGAAGATAGACGACGTGAAGTTCCGCCAGAAGGTTGTTCCGGGCGACACACTTCTCTTCAAGGTCGACCTGCTTGCGCCGTTGCGCCATGGCATCTCGTCAATGAAGGGCTACGTGTTCGTAGGCGACCACGTCGTTTCGGAGGCTACATTCACAGCACAGATTGTAAAGAACAAGTAAACAGTAAAGAAGATGTGTCAAAAGGGAGTCTGCCACGTGTAACTTCATTTTGGCACATCTCCATAAAATATAATCAAGATGAATCAAATCAGTCCTTTAGCATACGTACATCCCGAAGCAAAGCTTGGCGATAACAACATCATCGGCCCGTTCTGCTACATCGACCGTGATGTAGAAATCGGCGACAACAACGTAATGCAGAACAGTGTAACCATCCATGTAGGTGCACGCATCGGCAGCAACAACGAGTTCTTCCCTGGCGCAAGCATCTCTACAAAGCCGCAAGACCTCAAGTTCCGTGGCGAGGAGACGACCTGCGTTGTCGGCGACAACAACTCTATCCGCGAGAACGTAACCATCTCGCGCGGTACAGCGTCGAAAGGCAAGACCGTTGTCGGCTCCAACAACCTTCTGATGGAGAACATGCACGTAGGACACGATTGCGTGCTCGGTAGCGGACTGATTATCGGCAACTCTACAAAGCTTGCCGGCGAGGTAGTCATCGACGACAACGCAATCCTTTCAGGTTGCGTCCTCGTTCACCAGTTCTGCCACATCGGCGGCTACGTAATGGTGCAGGGTGGTTCGCGCTCTCCGATGGACATTCCGCCGTACATCATCGCCGGTCGCGACCCGCTGAAGTATTGTGGTCTGAACCTCGTAGGTCTGCGCCGCCGCGGATTCAGCAAGGAGCAGATCGACCTCATCCACAACACCTACCGCCTGCTCTACAACACAGGCACACTGAAGGAAGGCATCGAGGAGATACGCAAGACATTGCCTATGACAAAGGAAGTGGAATACATCCTCAACTTCGTAGAGACTTCACAGCGCGGAATCATCCGATAGACATCATCAAAAAAACACTACTGTTTTCAAGAAATAGAGATAATAGAGACAATAGAGACAATGCAGCTTTCGAGATACTGCGTTGCCGCTATTGTCTCTTTTTTTGTTTCTGTATATTATATGGCAAAAACACTGATAGTAATACTCGGTCCGACGGGCGTAGGCAAGACAGAACTGTGCCTGCAAGTGGCCGAGCACCTCAACATACCGATCATCAACGCCGACTCCCGACAGATATTCGAGGAGATACCCATAGGCACCGCCGCACCCACCGCCGCACAGCGCGCCCGAGTGCCTCACTACTTCGTTGGCACCCACCACATCGGCGACTACTATAGTGCGTCGATGTACGAGAGCGATGTGATGCAGCTGCTCACCGCCGACCTCTTCGAGCGCTACGACACGGCGCTGCTCACGGGCGGTTCGATGATGTACATCGACGCCGTGTGCAACGGCATCGACGACATACCCACCGTCGACGACGAGACGCGCGAGTGGATGAAGCAGCGACTTGCCGACGAGGGACTTGAGCGACTCGTTGCCGAACTGAAGGTGCTCGACCCCGAGCACTGGGCGATTGTCGACCGCAACAACCCGCGCCGTGTCGTGCATGCACTCGAGATATGCCACTGCACGGGCCAGACCTACACCTCGTTTCGCAAGAGCGAGCGCAAGGAACGCCCGTTCAACATCATAAAGATTGGCTTGACCCGCCCGCGCGACGTGCTCTACGACCGCATCAACGCGCGCGTTCTCGACATGATTGATGCCGGACTCGAGCAGGAGGCGCTTGCCGTCTATCAGCAGCGCTCGGAGAACGCCCTGAACACCGTGGGCTACAAGGAGATGTTCGAGTATCTCGACGGACTCACCACCCTCGACGAGTGCATCTTCAAGATACAGAGCAACAGTCGCCGCTACTGCCGCAAGCAGCAGACATGGTTCAAGCGCGACGCCTCTATCCACTGGTTCTGCCCCGATAACATTAAAGAAATCATAAATTTCATTGATACAAGTCTCGTAGGTTAAGCAAAATATGTACTTTTGCATATTCATAACTATAAATCAATAAATAAACCGGCGGCATGTCATCGGCATGCGGCAACTTGAAAAATAACAATAAGATGAAAAAAGTAAAGCTGATTCTCACCTGGTGTCTGCAGAAGGCACGCACTTTCTGCCATTGGTACCGCAACCTCTACCGAGGCCGCAAATGGTACGCCAAGACACTCATAGGCATAGCTTCGTGCATCGTTGCCTTCTTCCTCTACCTCGGAGCTGTCGACATCAACCTCCTGTGGCTCTTCGGCAAGTCGCCGGGCTTCATCGCCATCAAGGATGCCGTAACCAGTGAGGCGTCGGAGATATACAGCGACGACGGTGTGCTCATCGGCAAATACTTCAACGAGAACCGCACACCGGTGAAGTTTGAGGACGTGAACCCCGTCTTCTGGAAGGCTCTCATCGCTACCGAGGACGAGCGCTTCTACAGCCATCACGGCATCGACTACAGAGGTCTTGCCAGCGCTGTGAAGGACGCTGTGGTGCATCACGACGCACGCGGCGCCTCTACCATCACGCAGCAGCTTGCCAAGAACATGTTCCGCATGCGCACCAACTACTCTACCGGTCTGCTCGGCATGATTCCAGGCGTGCGCATGCTCATCGTCAAATCGAAGGAGTGGATCATAGCCACCAAGCTCGAGATGACGCACAACAAGAACGAGATTCTCACCATGTACGCCAACACCGTTGACTTCGGTAGCAACGCCTTCGGCATCAAGACCGCAGCGAAGACCTACTTCAACTGCTCGCCGAAGGATCTCACCGTCGAGCAGGCGGCTGTGCTCGTGGGCATGCTGAAGGCCACTACCTACTACAACCCGCTCGCCAACCCCGAGAACTCGCTGCGCCGCCGTAACGTTGTGCTCAGCAACATGGTACGCCACGGCGACATGACACGCGCCGACTACGACTCTATCTCCAAGATAGACATCAAGCTCAACTACAGCGTTGAGAGCAACTACGACGGCACGGCGCTCTACTTCCGCGAGGCTGTTGCCGACGAGCTGCGCACATGGTGCCGCGACAACGACTACGATCTCTACACCTCCGGTCTGAAGATATACACCACCATCGACTCGCGTATGCAGAAATACGCCGAGGAGGCTGCCATAAAGCAGATGAAGCAGGTGCAGCGCAACTTCAACAACCACTGGGGCAACCAAGACCCGTGGCAGGACGAGAATCACAACGTCATCCCGGGCTTCATCGAGGGCATAGCCAAGCGCCAGCCCGTATACAAGTATCTGCTCACACGCTTCCCGAACAACCCCGACTCCATCGAGTACTACCTCAACCGCCCGCACAAGGTGAAGCTCTTCGACTACGAGCACGGCACAATAGAGAAGGAGATGTCTACAATGGACTCTATCCGCTACATGGTTCATTTCATGCACTGCTCGTTCGTGGCTATGGAGCCGCAGACCGGCGCCGTGAAGGCATGGGTGGGCGACATCGACTTCAAGTCGTGGAAGTACGACAAGGTGACGGCAATGCGCCAGCCGGGCTCTACGTTCAAGCTCTTCGTCTACACCGAGGCTATGAATCAGGGACTCACGCCGTGCGACAAGCGTCGCGACGAATACTTCTCTATGCAGGTGTTCGACAAGAAGCATAACGAGGAGGTTACCTGGGCGCCTACCAACGCCAACGGCTACTTCACCGGCGACTCTATTCCGCTGAAGGCTGCCTTCGCACGAAGCATCAACTCTATCGCCGTGCGCCTCGGACAGGAGATGGGCATCACGCGCATCGCCGAAACGGCGCATAAGATGGGCATCGAGAGTCCGCTCGACGAGACTCCGGCGCTCGCCCTCGGTTCGAGCGACATCAACCTGCTCGAGCTTGCCAACGCCTATAGCACCGTAGCCAACGACGGCAAGTACGTGAAGCGCGTTCTCGTTACGCGCATCGTCGACCGCAACGGCAAGGAGGTATATCGTGCGCCGACGAACGAGGAGCAGGTGATACCTTATAAGAGTGCGTTCCTCATGCAGCAGCTCCTCATGGGCGGCACAAGCGAACCTGGCGGCACATCAATGAGCCTCAACGGATACGTGGGCAAATTCCGCGACACCGACTGGGGCGGCAAGACCGGTACATCCAACAACCACTCCGACGCATGGTTCATGGGCGTCAGCCCGAAGCTCGTCGTAGGCGCATGGGTAGGCGGCGAATACCGCTGCATCCACTTCCGCACCGGCGCTCTCGGACAGGGTTCGCGCACCGCTCTGCCTATCTGCGGACTCTTCCTCGAGTCTGTGCTCAACGACCCTGCGTTCGCCAAGTACCGCGTGAAGTTCGGCAAGCCGAAGGATGCCGACATCACCTCGTCGATGTACAACTGCCAGAGCTACTACACTCGCGAGAAGGCTGACTCTTCACGCTCAGACAGCATACATGTTGAGGAGGAGATTGTGCTCGACGAGAATGGCGCACCAATAGAACACCACAAAGCTACCGAGCCTGCAAAGGAAGGTTCGTCAGAACAGCCCAACACACACAAGCGCCCCAAGGAGGAAGCCGTCAACTTCGATGACCTCTAACCCATATCAATACAATATAGTAGCGGAGGTCTCCGGCCTCCGCAGCAACCAATGATGCAACATCTATTATTAGTAATGATGAGTTGTATTCTCATTGGTGCTGCGGAGGCCGGAGACCTCCGCTACTTTTAGGTTCACTGTTGAATCACTTCACATTACGTATGAACCAGCAACAATTTATCTCACGCCGCCCAACTGATGCAGTCTGAACGTGAAGTCGTTCAGCGAATGTCCTTCTGGCGATGTTATTGTTATCTTCTTACGCTGTCCGGGCAGCAAGTCGAAGAAGTTGTCCGTGAAGCGAACGCCTTGCACAGGCACTTCTACGAAAATGTCGCGAGCCTGCTTGTCGGTCTTCAGCGTCATCTCTATCGCGTCGCCTCGCCGTCTCACGCTTGTCTCTATATTTGCCTCGGACAACTTCTGGTCTTTCGGATAAGCGAAGTAAAAGACGTCATCGGCGAGCGTAGCTCCATTCTTTGTTTTCAGCGTGAAGTGCAGCAATGAGGTGGCGGCGCTTAGCTTGCCCTGCAACTCGCCTGCAGGCTTCTTCATAAGCGCTTGCGGTCAGCGACACAATGCATGTTGCCAAAGAGCAAGCTAAGTCTTTTCCAGCCATATACGGGTTAGTGTAAATTCGGTTAAACGTTAGTGTAAGTTCGGTTAAACAATACTTTGCAGTAACAGCAGAAACAAAATTACTGATTTTTTCCGTATTGCGCGTTACTTCCGCAAAATCTTTTAACAAATATGGTATGGTTCAATCATGAACCTTATAAGTAGCGGAGGTCTCCGGCCTCCGCAGCAACAAGTCGAATACAAATCATCTTTAATAATAATAGAGTTTGCAGCATTGGTTGCTGCGGAGGCCGGAAACCTCCGCTACTATATAAACTTGTCATCTTATAAAGGACGGCGAACGGAATCCAATCGGACGGCGAACGGAATCCGATCGGACGGCGGACGCGATCTGATCGGACGGCGGACGGAATCCGATCGGGCGGCGGACGCTACACGATGATTTTTCGTGAACAAATGATAAAGAATCTTTACTGTAATATGAGCCAAAATACGCCGCTCGGTTTTGTTGGTACAAGGTTACAATTTGTATTTCAGTAACCTATGGAGGGTGTATAGAAACATAGAATGCACACCCTCCTCCTACGATACCGATGTACTAATAGTTCAATCCAAAGCACCACAGCGGAATAATATTGCCGAAGCCTGTTTCTATATCGTCCTTCACGATATAGGCATTATTCAAACCTTCTATCTGCTGTTTGCCCTTCTTGCGTCCGCCTATCTCGAAGGTGTACTTGCCAATGACGAAATCGGACTGGCGTGAGGCTGTCACCTCATTGCGCACACGCATCTGATTGTAGAAGAAGGTCTCGCGCAGATTGCCTATATCGGGCGTACCGCCAGCAAGAACCGTCATCAGACTTGGATTGTCAATATATACTTTCTCTATCTTTCCAAGATTGCGTATGCCCGAAGTGTCGTCGCGCAGCAGTCCTATCATACCCGACTTCTCAAGATAAGCCAGATAATCGGGTATGCTGTTCTTGCTTGCGCCTATCTCCGACGCCAGACTGTCTGCTACGGGCTTGTATGGAGCCAGATGCGAGAGAATTGCAAGCAGTTGTTTCAGCTTGCGAGCTGTAGAGGCTTTCATATCGGCATACTGCGGTATGTCCACTTCTATAGTCTGCGTCACCACTTGCTCCATACGCATCGGGAAATCGCCCTGAACGGAGAAGGGATAATAGCCACGGCTCATATAGTCGCGGAAGAGTGGCAGCGGATGTTCTACGGCATTAAGCACTGCTCGGTTGTTGAGGATGTCGTCGAGAGTGTAAACCGGACTCTCTATGCCATGGAAGAAAGACAGATACTCTCTGAACGACAAGCCGTACATGAAATAGAGCAAGGCACGACGACTGAGGTCGGACTCGCCACGATATATGTCGAGCACCGAAGAACCGGTAAAGACGATGTGCAGCGAAGGGTGCATATCGTACATCAGTTTCAGTTCTCTGCTCCAGCCGCTATACTTGTGTACCTCGTCGATATACAGATGCGTTCCGCCCTCCTTCACAAACTTATCGGCAAGGTCGAAGAGCTTATGGTCGGCAAAGTACATATTGTCGGCTGTGATGTAGAGGCTATGGTTTTCGGGCGTATTCTTTATACGCTGCAATATCATTGTCGACTTGCCGATGCCTCGCGGACCAAGTATTCCCACCAAACGACTATCCCAACTGATATCGTCATACTTATAACGCACGAATGTGGTGGGTATCTGCTTAAGCAATTCGCGCATGTATTCATAAAGTTTCAATTCTATCATAGCTTATAGACGTTTGATTAATAATGCAAAGATACGAAAAATCCCTCAATGAGGGACGTTTTGGGCTTAAAACGTCCCTCATTGAGGGAAATATTCAGCAGATTTGTCCCTCTTAGAGGGATTTTTCATTGAAAGTAGTGGGAGATGTCAATATCGAAACATCTCAAATGTCAATATCGAAACATCGAAATATCAAATGTCAACATCTCAACACCTCAACATCTCAACATCTCACCACATCAACATCTCCAACCTACTTCACCACGAACTTCTTGTTCTTCGTGATGTACACGCCGGGCTTCAGTCCGTCGAGCGACTCGCCACTCGAGCGCACCTTCTTGCCAGTGAGGTCGTAGATATCGCCGGCGCCGGCAGGCAGGAAGTAGACATCCTCTATGGTTGTCGTACCGCCGCCGAAAGCCAGACTGAGCATCGCGCCGTTGTGTACGTCGGAATGGAAGAATCCGCGGTAGCGTGTTGTGGGCACGGGCACGTCGATGTAGTAGAACTTGTTGCCGCTGATGTAGTAGTAGCCCTCGTTAGCCGGCAGGTTCTCCACACGGTACGCTCCGATGAACGACACTCCGCTCTCGGTCTCGTACGTCGGTCGGTCCATGCCCTCCGGCAGGTCGTAGAGCGTGCACATTCCGAGGTCATAGAGCACCGTTGGCGACGCTACGTTAGCGTAGGCAGCGTTGTTCACCGCTGTAGGCTTTATGATGTACGGCGTGTTAGCCTCCATCTTCTCTACATACTCGAAGGTGAGCGACGTCGACGTCATGCCTGCGAGCTTTGCCACCTGCGTGCCTGCTCCGAACACCTCCTCCGGGTTCTCCACGGCGCACGGCAAACAGATAGTGTTCCATGCTTCCTTGAGGAACGAGCGGTAGAGCTTCACGTTCGTGCCGTTCTCCAGACTCGCTGCGCTCACGTATTCAATGGGGCGCTGATAGTCTTTGCGCTCGTCGAGAATAACGTCTACGGGCGAGAGGTCGTGGAAGAGCACCTCCACCTCTGTCGGTCCTTCAACTGTCAGTTCATACGGAGCGGCCGTCTCGGTCTGCACGCCATTGAGCTTGTAGCCGTCCAGACGGTAGCCCTCGTTGGGCTTGGCGTCGAGCGTGAGCTTCGTGCCGTACTCGTAGAGTCCGGATGCCACGTCCATCGTTCCGCCGTCGGCGTCGCACTTCACCGTCACCTTATACGTCTCAGCCTCGAACACAGCCGATATGTCGAGCGTGTTGCGCGCCTCCACGTGGTATTCGGCGTTGTTTGAGAGCACCTCGTCGGTGGCGTTGTCCTTCCAGCAAACGAACTTATAGCCCTTGCTCGGCGTAGCCTTGAAGGTCATTCCGCCGCCGTAAGCCAGCTGTCCGCTGTTGGCTTCAGCCTTCTTCATGCCGCGCTTTGCAAAAGCGGCAGGCGTCTCTATAGGAGCGTCCTTCACACACTCCACACTTCCCCATTCTGCAAGCGGCAGAACATGCACGTTGTAGTGAACCAGTCCGTCCTTGAAGAGCATCCATCTCACCATCTTGCCCTCAGCGCCCAGATAGTTCTCGGCGTCGGTGATGTTGTCGGTCTTCACCTGCAGCACGTAGTAGCCGTTCTCGCTCAGACCGCTTGTGTTGAGCTTGAACACGCGCTTCGTGGCTTCGTCCTTCGGCGCGATGGCGATGTCGCCGCTGTAGAGCTTGCCCTCGTGGCGCACCACGATGTCCTCGCGTGTGAAGGTCTCGGGCTTGATGTCCTTGTTGAACTCCACGGTAAGCTCCTCTATCGGCTTCTCCGCAATCTGGTCGTCGGCAGGCACCGTCGTGATGCTCTTCACGTCGAGTCGCAGTTCAGGTATCGGTTCAAACTCCACGATGTACTTGTTCGTGCCCTTGCTCGAAACGATGTCGGCAATATGCAGACGATAGTCGAGCTGCGGGTCGATGCCGTCCTTCATCGTGTAGTCGGTTGTCCAGAAGTTGGCAGCATCGAGCTTTCGGCTGTTCGTCTCGTCGGTTATGCTGAGTATCTTCGCGTACTTGCCAGCCGGGTTAGCCACAGCCGTGTAGAACCAGTTGCGCGGCACGTCGGTGGGCACCGTCACGCGGTAGTGCGTGTTGTCGATGCGCTCCATTCTGGTCTCCTCGCTCAGCGTCACGAGTTCCTCGTCGGTGCCGTTGGCGAAGTAGATATGGTCGGGGGCATCCTCAGCATCTGGCACGTCGTTGGTGATCCATGCACGATACACCTTGTCGCCTATTGTGGCGTTCAGGCTGTGTATCAGCTCGTGTATGGTGACGCGGTCGAGCAGCGAGAGGTCGGGGTTGCCGTAGTCGGTCACGTGCGTAACGCTCACGTCGTACTCGGTGAAGTGGCCCATGAGCGACGCTGTGAGGTCCCATGTGGCGTACGAGGCGGTGCCGGCAGCGATAGTGCCGAACTGCATAGCGATGTCGTCATCGAGCGCCATCGTCTTCTCGCCTCCGTTAAGGCTCGAACTGATGATGTCGAAGTCGATGAGCAGTCCCTTCTCGTTCTCCACAATCTCAGGCTTCTTCGTAATCATGCGCACGTTGTTGGCGTCGCCCTTGCCCTTGTTGTGTATGAGCACCGAGAACTCGGCAGGTATCACTGGCTCAACGACGTCGGGCGTGAGCGGGTTGTCGCCGTATACGTCGCGCTGCATGAAGTATGTGAGGTCGAGCTCTGGCGACGGCTTCACCTGCAGGCTCACGGGGAAGAGCGAGCGGTTCTGCGTTGTGCTACCGTCCTTGAAGCTCAGCGTTCCGCCGAAGCTATAGGTAGTGAGGTTCTCGGGCGCTGCATACTTGGTAGGAATGAAGAGTATGGTAGCCACGCCCTTCTTGCCTGCGCCCAGTCGCCATGCGCCGTCCTTCTCGCCCTCGAAGCCTTCTATCTTCTCTATGGCTATCTGCATCTCGCGCGATGTAGCCATGAAGCCGATCTCCATGTTCGTAGCGTTCACGTCGACGAGGATGTCCTCGATGGCGTTGCTCGATCCGTTCTCAATGGTGAGTGTGCCGCGGAACGCCTGACGCGTGAGCACCAGTTTCTGCTTTATCTCGAGCTTCACTTGTGCGCAGGTGTTCTCCGACTGCGTCTCCATATACTGCAGCATGTCCTTGCGTGCGCTTCCCATGAGGTCGGTCCATGTAGGTATGCCCAGATTGACGAGCTTCGTAACACAGTTCTGGCGTGTCTGCAGAATGTCTGCTACAACAGCCTCGTCCATGTGGTTGTCGCTGATATAGCCGCGTCCGTCCTCCTTGCTCCATGTGTTGCGCAGACGCTCCACATAGTTGCGCAGCGAGAAGTCGGCTATGTTGGCGCTCTTGTTAGGCATAAGCGATGTGAGGTACGGACCTACGCCCTGACTCTTGTCGTCCACCGTGGTGTTGTCCGGAATGGTGTTCAGGTCGAACATCCAAAGCGTGCCGTCCACGCGCATCTTCTGCAGCTCGAGGTCGGCTTTGTGTATTGCCGACATCAGCTCTACACCGAAGTCCTTCATGCCGAGCGCCTCCGGCGCCTGGGTGAGCTGTCGGTTGTACTCCATGTATGTGTCGAAGTAGCTGAAGAACAGGAACTGCTTATAGCCCGACGACTCCATAAGAGCCGGTATCGGCTTGTCTTCGGCAGCAGCTGCCTTGCGCATCGGCGCCTTGCTGAACTTATCAGCCATCTCCTTACCCCAGTTGCCGAGACACTCTACCATGTCCGGTCCGTAGTTGGAAGCTATACCCTTCAGGCAGCTGAACAACGGAATCTTGTCGGCTACCTTTCCGCTGAGATACTCCATAGCGCAGTCGCCTGCAAACTGCAGTGCCGATCCTTCAAGTGCGTTGGTTATGGCTGGTGCCACGCAAGTAGGCAGGTCGGGAAGCGGCACACACTCTATTGCTGTACAGAACAGCTTAAGCAGAGCCTTGGCGTCTGTTCTGCCGCCGCTCGCCGTTGCATAGCCGCCAGCACCGCCCCAAGGACCACCGCCCAAGCCAGGTTGTGTCTGAGGATAGATTACAGCATGTCCGCCACCTGCAGGTGGGGAACATTCGGCGTTGTCCTGCACATAGCGGATGACCGAGCCTATCCATGCGAACTTAGCGCCGTCGCCGCAGGGCCACTCGAACTTGGTACCCATATCGCCGAAGCACTTCTTTGCTCTGCCCTCGACGCGCTGCATCACCTTGCGCTTCACGTTGCGTGCGAAGTCGTCGCTGTTGAAGTCCTCCTCGTGCATCACGAGCACCGGTATGACGTAGCTCTGCTCGGGAGCGAGCGTGAAGCCGGAGTATTCTACCATCGGCATGAACACGAATCCGTCTGCCGTTGGTGGTGTGTACTGCACGTTCTGTGCGGCAATGAGTCCGCGGTTGCGCAGCACTACGTTGAAGAGTGCGCTCTTGCCGCGGTTGATGTCGGCAAGGATGATTGCGTCGGGAGCGTTCATCTCCACTACCGGCACAGGCACCTGCGTCTCGTACGTCAGCTTGGTGGTGATGTCGTACTCGTCTTCTATCTCTGTCTCCTCCACCGTCCAGTCTACTCTGATTGCCTGGTAGCTGATAGTGGCAAGATGCTCGGTTGTTTCGCCCGGACTCACCAGTACGTACTGGTCGTAAGTGTCGTGGCGGTCTGCCGTAACGTGCAGATGGTAGTAGCCTTCGTTCAGATCGTTGAACGTAATGCTGCCGTCGTCGCCCGTCACATCCTGCATCACGAGTGCGCCGGTGTTGTAGTCGGTGAGTCGCACGCTGGCGTTGCTGACGTACGGATGCTCGCCGTCCTTGTTGCCGTATATGGTGTTCTCGTCGCGAACGCGGATGCGAAGGTTGCCCTTCTCCTCGCTCACCACCTTCACGTTGAAGCCGATCTGCTTGCCGTTGCCCTCGCTGCAGTTGATGGCGATGCTACCCTTCTGGTAGACATTCACGTCGTAGTTGGCAGCGTTGAACTTAAGCATCACCGTAGCACTGTCGCCCGTTGCCAACGACGGCATTGTGGCAGGCGTAGCCAGACTGATGAAGTCGGAAAGCGCGGCAGGCAGCGATATGGTTATCTTGCCTGTCTCGGCTATGCCGGTATTGGTGAGCACGATAGGATATGTGCGCACCTTGCCCTTGGTCACGGTGGTGTTGATGCTGTTGGTAGACACCACAAGATTCGGCGTATGCTTGCGTGTGTAGTTGTAGGTCACTACGCTGAGCGATGCGCCCTCGGCTGTTGTAATGTTGAACGTGAGACGGTCCCACTCCTTAGTTTTAGAGAGCGAAAGCGGCTTGATGGTGTAGCTTATCTCGGCTTTTCCGCCGCCCGCAAGCTCTGTGTCGCCGCCGAACGTAACCTCATACTGTTCGTTCGGTTCGCAGGTTGCTGTCAGTTTTGTCTGCGGCAGACTGCTCATGTTCTTCACCTTGATAGTGCCGCGAGCCACATCACCTTCGTACATCTCGTGCTTGATGTACTCGGTTGTGGTGCGTGAGATGCCGTACACGGCGAAAGTGCCCTGCTGAGCGCTGATGTTCTCGCCAGGTGTGCAGACACCGTAGCCATACTCGCCGCCCATACCAGCCTGAATGGTGTACTCTGCAGAGTATTTGCCCTCGGCGTCGGTGGTGGCTTTCAGAGCTATGCGCGAACCGGCATAGATGATATATGGTTCTACCTCAACGTTGGCTGCCGTAGCGCCGCCGCGTGTCTTCACCGTGCCGCCCAGCACTACCTTCTCGCCAATGTTATATGTGTTCTTGTCGGCTCCGATGCCGTATGTGTAGGCTGTCGTTACGGTTGTCTCGGTATAAGCGCTGTTGTTGATGGTCTGCAACTCGGTTACGGTGCCGTTCGGGTTGATTTCTGCCGTCACTCTGTACTTTCCGGGCACGCTCGGTGCGTCCAACTCCACAACAGATGTGTAGGTAGCGCCCACCGCAATGTCGGCATCTGTCTGCGTCATAGTAGAGCTTGAGCCGATGCTTGTGCGGATCTGTGTGCCCTTCGGCATCTTGATGGCACCGATGTTCTTCACCGTTATCGTCACTTTCGCCTTGCTTCCTGCCTCAATCTCTGCGTCGCATGCAGGAGTCTGCATCTCTGCGTCGGGCAGAGTCTGGTCGGAGATGAGCATCCACACCGTACCTGGACTATAGCCGTCGCTGCTTGCGATGACAGAAATGGTGCGGTTGCCCTCGCTGGCCTCGTTGCTCAACGCCACGAACGGCGTTGTAACGCTCTCCTTTCCGGCAGGGATAGTCACTGTCTTTGCAAACTGCAGATCGTCGCCCTTCGCACTCAGCGTAACCGTGAGCGGACTGGTCGTTGCGTCGTTGCGACTGATGGTGAGCGTAGCGCCTGTCGCATCGCCTTCGAGGATAGTTGTCTTGTTCGAAGTGACGCTGAGCGTCGGTCCGTCGTTGTCGAGGATGGTAATGGTGTCGCTCACCACGGTCTGCTTGTCGCCTATCGCAGAGCAGCCGCAATCGGTGATGTATATAGCTGCGCTGAACTTCACCTTGCGTGTGCCGTCAACCTTCTGGTTGTCCTTCACGCCGATGGGGAACGTCACTTCCTCTGTGCCTTCGGGCATGGTTATCGGCGTTGTGTAGTAGAGTTCGCCGTTGCTGTCGTCGCTCAGCTTCAGCGTAATCTTGCTGTTCTTCGCCTCGGTGCGCTTGATGGTGGCGTGAATGGCGTTGTAGCCTGCCGCCTCGCTCACGGTTGTGGGCAGCAGAGTCATGCTTATCGCCGGCACATCGTTGTCCTTCAGCACAAAGAGTGCTGTGCCCGTCAGATGATGGTCTGCCGACACGCTGAGCTGCAATGTCTCGTCATTGGCTGCGATGTTATCGTCAATGATCGGAATATCAATCACGGCTTCTGTCGCTCCAGGCTCGAAGGTGTAGCTCTTCGGGAGGCGGAAGCGCTTCGGCTTCTCCACGCTGAAGTAGACCGTGAGCGTATCGTTGCCGATACGGTAAGGCACGCTGACGGTTGCTTTCATCGTTTCGCCCTCGTTATATTCGGTTTTGTCGAGTTTTAACATGAGAGGCAGCAGTTCGTCGTCCTTTATATTAAAGGATGTAGCTACATCCTGCGGGTATCCGTTGGCTTTGTTCACGGTTATGGTGACCTTAGAGTAGGTGTTCACCACGTTGTTGTTCGGACAAACTACGTCGAACGACGCTGCCGATTGGCCTTTGCTGATGGTAACAGTAGCCGGAACCTTAGCGTGTTCGGGCAAAGACGAAGCAATGCTGAATGTCTCGTCCATACTACGGTCGCCGCTGCGCTTCAAAGTGAGGCGCATCGACTCGCCTTCCTTCACGCTGTTGTCGGGAGCGGTAAGGAACAAGTGCTTCTCAAGCTCGGCGGTTCCGCCGGTTGCGGTGTTGTTGGCGCGGTCTGCGTTGTACTCGCCGCAACCGCTGCTTGGCTCAACCACCACTTTCGCCGTCACTTCGCCTGCGAGACCGACGGTCTGCGAGAGGTTGAAGGTGGCGCTGCGTGCGATGTAGCCGCCCTTGAGTAGCGTATTACTGAAGTAAGTATTGCCTACATGCACCGCTTCTTCGGTCTCTTTGCTCACGAGATAGACACGTTCGGTCCAGCCGCTGCGCGTATCGGCGTTGCCGATGTTGCTCACTTTCCAAGTTACAGTGACATAGTTGCCCGGCACAAGCGTACTCTCGGTGATGTTAACATCAGTAGTAGCAAGGTCGGGAGCGTTTTCTCGCTGCACCGTGTAGCTGCCGTTCACGTTAGAATCGCCCTGAATGTTGTCGCCTTTGCGGTTTGTGATGATAACATCCGACAAGCTTACGGCGTACTCCGTGCCGGGGTCCAAACCTGTAGGCACAGCCATCGGGAAGTTGATGATTGTGCCGGCGTTGCCCGACAGAGGACGATTGCTCATATTCACGACAACCACTCTATATTTATGGTTGCCGAGATTTCTTACCGACACCGTGTGTTCGTTTATACGCGATTGGCTCAGCGTCGGCGCTGTTCTTGACGAGCGGTCGAATGGCAGCTGCAGGTCGAACTGCAGCGCCACCACCTCGTCTGTGTTCTCAAGGCTGATAGGTATCAGCACGTCCTTGCCCTGACCGCCTGTCAGCTTTCCTACCGACAGGTTGTTCTGAGCCGTTGCCGTGATGTACATCAGCAAGAACAGCATCATGGTTATGTATCTTCTGATCTTCATGTCTATTGATGTCTGTTAATAGCCTTTTTCTTTCCGTTCACAATATAGACGCCTTCGCGTGCAACGCCGTTCAGTTTGCGTCCGTCGAGGCTGTATACAGCTTCGCGGCTGTCGACGTCTGTGGTTATGGTGTCGATGTCTGTGGTCTGACCCTCAAACGCTACGCCTACCGGCTGTGCATCTATGTCTGCAGCCATCGCCTGCTCCACTCTTGCCGGCTTGGCGAGTCGCAACAGCTTGGTGCGACCGCTGATGATGTCGCCCGTAGTGCTTATTATCACTACGCGAACGCCGTTAGCCGTGTTGTGTGTCACGAGCTGATAGCGCAGCTTGCTCATAGCGAGCTTCACATCGTTCGCCTTAACGCCGGCGAGTGTGATGTCGAGCGCAGCCACCTGGTCGGTTGCGTCGAGCCACAATGCGCCGTCTTCCACACTGAGCACGTTAGCAGTAGAGGCTTCTTCACCCATGCTCTCCGTCCAGCGTCTTTGTGCAGCCATAAGAGTCTTCTGGTCGGCGTTGTCGTTGCTGCCGATGAAGATGTTTATGGTTGCCACAACGTCCTGCACATTGATGCCGCCGCCCTCATAAGTGTCGGCTGCCGGATAGTTGAAGTTGCCGTTCTGCGTGCCCATGATGTAGTTGAGCGTCTGCTGCGCGTCGAGCACGTCTACCGATGCGTCGGCGTTCACGTCACCCTTTGTCCACGTCAGCTTAGCACGCAGGCGGTTGTTCTGTGCCACACCGCCAGACGAGCGGATGCAGAACTCTGTGCCACTTGCGTAGTTGTATGTGCCGCTGAGATAGTAGCGGTAGGCTCCGTCTACATATCTCATCTCGCCTACATAACTGTTGTTGTCGGCGGTGTAGATGCTGAGCGACGGGTGAGCCTCGAAGTTCTGGTTCTTATGGTCGTAAGCGATGAGCGAGCCGAGCTGTATGTCGGCCAGCTTGTCGCCCATAGCCCACTCTTGCAGCGTGAAGGTAGATAGGCTATAGCCTTCGCGCTGATTCTGCAGATTGAGCGAGGTGATGTGTGTTGGCAACGCCTCCTTTATCTCGGTAAAGAGATTATAGCCGAGATTGAGCGTCTCAAGTGCTGGCAGGAGCTTGCAGAACGCAGCCACATCGCCCTTCAGATTGTTGCGGCGCAGATTGAGCGTGCGCAGACTCTTCATCTCCATTCCCTCTGTAGGCAGATTGCCTGAGAGGTTGTTGTCCTGAAGATCGATAGCCAGCACATGACCCTCTTCGTCGAATGTGACGCCAGGCCAACCGGTAGACGTTACGGCATTGCTGCCGATGCGCCATGTCTTGTTGGTCCATGCGCCGCCGTTGGTTGCGGCGTAGATTGCCTTTAGAGCCTCATAGTCGGCGGCGTCGATGTAGCGGTTGCCAATTGCGATCGGATCTGTAAACATTGAATTGTTGCTTTCATCAGACTCGGTCTCTTCTGCATAGACGTCTGTTTCCACCATATAGCGGAAACCGCTTACTGAAGCGCCAGGACTCGTAACTGTGAAAGTGACAGTGTACGACTCGCCAGGCTGCAACACGCCACGGTGCGCAATTCCCTTGATTCCATAATATTGCTTGCCATTAGCTCTTTCTTCATAGAGCATATCCGTCCAAGCACTGCTGCGTGTAGCACCCTTACCGATGTTGCGCACAACAGCTGTGATCTGGAACGTAGTGTTTGCCTTCACCTCCGCCGGCACCGTCACCGACTCAACCTTAAGGTCTGAGCGTTTGCTGATGCTGAACGTGCGGTGTTCGCTGTCGACTGTCTCGTAGCACTCGCCATGAGCCGTAGCATACCACTCGTAAGACGCGCCTTCTACGGGCACGAACGTCGTTGAGGGCGATGTCGTCTTCACTTCCTTCCACTCTGCTGCTTCTCCGTCTTCGGTTGCCTGAACATCGGTGCGGCGATAGTGGAACGTATAGCCCACAGCAGCCTGACCGAGGTTGCTGCAGCTGAGCGTAACCTGTCCGTATTCGAGCACGGCGTTATTGGACGGCGAACTGAGCGCGAGACTCTTCAGCAACGGCTTCACATACACCTTATATATATATGCTAACGCGACAACGCCGTTAAGCTCTACGCTCACATGATATGTAACGAGATCGGTCTTGCTGCCTTCGTTCGTGAGCGTCATGGCAGGCAGATCGCCGGTGCCGGTGAGCTGGTAGCCGCGCACTGTGCAGCCCTCAGCCACACTTGCCGTCCAACTTACCTTCACTTTCTCGCTGCTGCTTATAGCGGTGAACGCTTCGGGCTGCGTACTTGCGCCCGAACAGATGGTCTGTGCCGAGAAGCGGTCTATCTCGCCGATGTTTATCGCGGCTCCGTTGAGCGTTACCACCACGTTGTCGAGCGAGATATGGCGGAAGAAGTCGGTAGCCTTCTGCATGTCGGTGCTGTTGGCTGCCACGTTGAAGCGCAGCGTAACGGGGTTCTGCGCTTCGTTCTTGAACGCCATCACGACGCCCGCCTTGCCCAGCTTCTCCGTCAGCGTGCTGAGCAGCGCCAGCGAGTCTGCCGACTGGAGATTGGCGTCGAACGCCTCCTTGCCGCCGGTCTTTACGTTGATGGTGCCGTCGGGCGTACACTGCGACAGCAGAGAGAGCATCTCGTGCATCGACTTGAACGCACGTGCGCTGTTCACAGTGGGGTCGAGTCGGTAGTCGCCGCTCGCCGACCATGTGTTGGCAGGGTTGATGATTATCTGCTGTTCGGCTGTAACGGTCTTCACAATGCCACGCGCCGTGAGACGCACGGTGTAAGTGCCGGCTTCGGCGTAGCTGTGCATAGGGTTGCGCTCGGTGCTTGTAGCGCCGTCGCCGAAGTTCCATTCGAATGTCTTTGCGTTTTCGCTGCTAAGATTGGTGAACTGAGCGCGGTTCATGTATGTCTCTACAGAGAACTTCGCCTGCAGATCGCCTTCCTCGGGCGTGCTCACCACGAGACGTCCCGAACGGCTGGTGAAGTTGATGACAGCGTCGGCGGTAGTTGTGCCGCTGATGTCGCTGAACTTCACCGTGTACACGCTGTCCTTCAGCGCTTCCTGCGCGCTCACCGGTATGCGCACCACTACTCCGTCATGCTCCACAATCTGCGTTCCGCCCTCAAGGCTCACGCTCAGCACGCTGTCCTCCTGCGCCGCCTGAACGGTGTAGCCGTCTGTGCGCAGCGTCTTCTGTATATTGGCGACATCCACCGTCAGATTCTTAGGCAGATGCAGCTTGAAGCTGAGCGTCTTCACGTTGCCCGTGTTCTGCATGTATATAGGCAGGAGCGTTGTCTCGCCGCGATACATCGACGTAGTTGTGGCGTAGAGGCTGTGTCGCTGCTTGCTGTCGGTAGACGGCTCGCTGGGCGACAACGGCTTAAACTCGAAATGTGCCACGAGATGCACATCTTCTTTGCCCATCGTTCCGCTGAACGTGCGATACTGTCCGATTATTTCGGAGCTGCCTTCACGCGTCCAGCCCTTGAACTCATAGTCGCTTACGCTGTATACCTCAACTCTGAACGTGTTGCCCTCAGACACCGAGAAGCCGTTACTCTGATAGAACCCTGTCAGACCAGCGGGGTCGCACCTGAAGTAGACCTTATGCTTCGGCTTCGTCTCGTTAGGCTCAGCCGGACTGCCCGGCGTGAAGCGGTAGTGGGCGGTGATGGCCTCGTCGTTCTCCGTAACGGTATAGCTTACCGTGCGTTCTGTAGAGATAACCGTTCCGTCGCTTGTTGTCCAGTTGACGAACGTATAGTCGCTGTACGTAGACGCCGTGAAAGAGTAGGTTACACCCACGACATACTCCTTCACCTCGCTCGCCCTTATCGACGACGGGTCGTAGGCTATGGTGAGGCGGCTTGTCTTCTGATACTCGTAGTTGGCGGTGAGTGTCTCAGCGCTGTTCAGCTTGCGGTGAGTGAACGTACTGCTCGTGCTCACCTCCTTGCCCTCAGCGTTGGTCCAGTTCTTGAAGCGCCAGTTGGCGCTTCGGGCTACAGCCTTCACGTTCACATTGGCGTTCACAGCATACAGTCCGCCTCCGCTCACGGTGGCAGCCTCAGCGGGCTGGGCTTTCACCGTCAGCTTGTAGCGTGCTCCCGGTTCGGGAGGACTGTCGGGGTTGAAGTCCTGTCCTCTCGCCACCATGCTTAGCAGCATGGCGAGGAGAGTCAGTATATATCTTGACTTGATCATAGTAGCTTTACTTTACTATTTTCTTATGGTTCTGAATATAGATGCCCTTCTGAGCGGTGCTGTTCACGCGTCGTCCGTCGATAGTGTAGATGGCGTTGTCGGCGTCGGCGTCAGTAGCTACGGTGTTGATGCCCGTAGTGGGTGCCTCGAAGGTGAGTGTGAAGCGGTCGTCCAGGTATCCCTCAGCGGCGCTGAACGTGTACGGCATCTCTACCTCCACGCCGTAGTCGAGCAGCTTTGCTCCCAGTTCGTCGCGGTCTACGGCGATGGTGTACGCGTCGTCGGCAGGCAGATACATGCCTAATGCCACGCTACCGCCAAGATGAGCGCCCTCGTTCACAGCCAGCTGGTCAGCACCGGCGATGGTGTATATCTGCGGAGTGCCCTCGTAAGCCATCATCTTCACAGCGTCGTTGTCGGCGCAGAAGTCGTCAGAAGCATTGGCGTTCACTACGACGCGTGTGCGGTCGGTGCGGTCGTCGCATGTCAGCGACACGTCTACCAGCTTGCGCTGCACCTGCTTGCTGCGTGCTGCGCGGCGCATAGCCAAAGCCGAGTGGTCGATGGTCTTGTTGATCTGTCTGCCCGCCGGCTGGAACGTGATGGCGTCTACCAGTTCGGGCTTCTGAACGAAGAATGCCTGCGACGGCATGAGCACGAATTCGTCGTCGGCAGCGCTATATGCGCTGTAAGTGCTGTTGCTGATGTTCCACACCGTGATAGGTGCTGCGAAATCCATGTGGTAGATGTCGTAGTAGCAAGGATATGGGTTGCCCACGAAGTTCCATCCAGCGTTTGCGCTCTCCACGGCAGGGTACTGAACGAGCGGTGTGGTTACGGCTTCGCTGCGGAAGATGGCGTTATGTGTCTCCTCTGTAGCAGGGAATTCTACAAAAACATATTCGCTTGTGCGGAAGATATAACCCTTGCCCATGTGCAGCACAGAGTCGGCAGGCACGTCTTTCCAGTTGCCGCTTGCGCCGTTTGTAGCACGCGACTCAGAGTCGTAATAGCGTACAGCGATGCCAGAGTTCGACAACATCTTGATGTCGCTGCGCTTCACATCGAACGGCATACATACATAGTTCCAATTTCTATAAGATGAATAATACTGCAAAGTTGAAGCTGCAGATGTCATAGCGTTACAACGGCTGATAAGCGATGAAGTGTATTCTTCGTCCTGCTGCAGACGCTGCTTATAGCTGCCGAAAACCTGTGGGTTGTTGCCGTTTACGATGAGCGACGAACCACCGCCGAGATACATATCCGGCGAGTTAGGTATGCGTGCATTGCTGGTAAGCTCCAGCTTCTTGTATAGGTTCACCTTGTCGGGTGTGTTCGGATTCGGCTCCACCTTTGTGAACTGGCTCCAGTAGTTGTCGAGCTTGTAGCTCACCATTGCATACTCGGGAACGTAAAGCGTGACGCGTGAAGGAGAATAGAACGGAGAGCCATTTACAGCAGGAGGAGCAGGCGCAGTGATATATACACGCTTCAAGGCATTTTTGTCGCTATAAAAACAATCTGATCCCAAACTGTTGATAGAAGAACCAAGAACTACCTCCTCAAGAGCATGGCAAACCTTAAAAGCACTTTGGGGAATAGTAGTAATATTATCGCCTAACTTTACTTTTTTAAGACTATAACAATTATAAAAACATTCTATACCTAAAGATGTTGCTGTACTTAAGTCGGCTTCTTTCAGAGCATAACAATACTCAAACGCTTCTCTACCATACGTCTTTATATTTGAGAAATTGAAACTATCCAACTTCTCGCAATATTGGAATGCAAAATCTCCAACGCTTACTGGCGCCAAATCAGCGGCACTTGTCAGAAGTTTACAATTTTGAAAAGCATTATTAGCTATCGTTTTTACATTTTCGCCACCTTTCACAATAGCAAGATTGCTACATCCATAAAAACACAATGAACTTATTGATGTCAGCCCACTTCCTAAAGTGACGCTCTTCAAAGATGTATTGTCACGGAATGCAGAACTATTTATAACTCTGACACTCGCCGGTATTGTAACATCTGTAATGTTGTAGTTTCTGTAGAACGCCTCTGAGGCAATGCTATCCAAACCTTCGGGCAGCACAAGCGAACCTGTAATATATTTATAGTAAAAGGCTTTACTACCGATTGTCTTGAGCTTGGTCGGGAAGTCAATAAAGCGTATCGAAGTATTAGTAAACGCACTGGCAGGGATTGTTTCTATGTCGACATTTGTCATATCTATAGCCATGAGTCCAGTCATCTTGCTGATATCATTCCAGTCGGAAGCATTCATCTTGCCGGAAAGACGCAAAGCACGCATTTCGGGCAAAGTGTTGACATGCGACAACGCCTCTACACCAAGCGTACCTGGAGCAGAGAGATGGATTGTCTTATACATACTCTCTATAGTTTCGAGACGGATATTGCCAATGGAAAGAACCTGAGAATAATTGCCTGTTGTGGAATTTTTGTGCCAATGGGAGAATGTAAGAACATGCTCGCCTTCTTCAAGAGATATATAGTGTAGGAAAGTGGTAAGGGTTGTATGCTTATCATAGTTGTTTGCATATTCAACATCATCCAACTTCACTATCTTAAAATCATCGTCTGTCCAAGGGTCGAAAGTGTCGGAATACCGAAACGAAATGTATCCCTTTGCTCTGAACTTGATCGTAATAGTGGCTGTTACGTTTGTGGTCGTCTTGCCGTGTGTGGTAGACGCCATTCCGTTCTCCACCTTCCACGGGTGCGCCTCGTCGTTAGTCACTTCCGTCACCTCGATATCATCAGAGGCGGTGATGAGCGCTCGCAGCTGTTCGTCTATTGCAGCCACGGCAAATTGCAGCCCTGACAATATCAAGACCGCAAGCATGAAAATTCTTTTCTTCATATTCTGTTCTGTTTTTTGATTTGCTAATGGGTTTGGGTTTAGTTCTACTGTTGGTTGTTGCCAGACGGTGTCGGTTGGAGTTGCCCGACGGTGAAGAGCGGCGCTTACCAACCGTATTCGTACGCCGTCTCGTCGTCGTCATCGGTCTGTAAGCCGCTCTCCCAAAGGTCGCGCGACGGACTCTGCATTGGCGGCGGTGTTCCGCCATCTCCGCCACCGCTGGCATTGCCGCCACCGGGGATAGTAACACCACCACCCGGCGAAGCGGTGACGGGACTGATCGGACCCAACTCAATAGAGTGGATCACAGGGGTTTGATACTTCTTCTTTACTCTTTTCATTGTTATATATTGTTTCTTGTTATATACTAATCTGGTTTTTGTGCGATATGCAGGTTCAGTTTTTGCGGCTATATACTAATCAGCTCGGTGTCCTTATTGCATATTTCGAGGTCGTCGCCCTCCATGAGGTCGATGTGGTCGGTCAGCATATCCTCCACCATGTCGTACGACATACGCATGGTGTTGGGTACGCAGGCGCTGGCGTACATAGCCGAAAGCAGATCCTGCTCCTCCTTCATCGTGGTGGGCGGATCGAAGTCCATCGTTATGTACGACTGGGTAGCTTTTGTGTCTTGTTTGGTCTTAGTCGTCGCGTTTTGGTCGGTTGAGGTTTCAGTTGTTGGTTCTGTCTTTGTTTCGATGTTTCGTTCTGTCGTTGTTTCGTTGTTCGCTGTCTTTGTCTTGTTGTTCGTTGTCTTAGTTTCGTTGTTCGTTGTCTTAGTTTTAAAAGTGTTGGTTGAGGGACGGACATTGGTGCCAGTCTGAGTTAGTCCTGTTGTGTTGGTTATGTTTGTATCTTTGGTTGAGCTACCGTCGTTTGTTGTCATATCCATTCTCTTTTAGCGTGAATACTCTTTTAGGTTTAACAGGCTAACACTCCACCGCTCTGCGCATACATATAATATATGTGTAGCACCAGAACAATATTGTGTTAAGTTTCTGCTGCAAAGTAAGCTAAAAATCTGCAAAAAGAGTAGGATATTTCTTACAAAAAATAGCCATTTTCTATCAAAACGCCGATTTCTTGCAGATTTTCGCCCTATATTTGCCGTTTTTGATAATTTGAAACTCTTTCCTGTTGCGTTCGCCGTCCAATCGGATTCCGTCCGCCGTCCGATCAGATTCCGTCCGCCGTCCGATCAGATTCCGTTCGCAGCCCGATCGGATTCCGTCCGCCGTCCGATCAGATTCCGTACGGTGACGGTGGGATTTCACATCCGCTACGGATAAAAAGACTGCGCAGAAATAACAACGGATTAAGCGGCTGCCTTCAAGGGGGTGCACTTGTCTCAAGTGCACCAACCAAGCAAGCAATGCACCAACCAAGCAAGCTGTGCACCAACCAAGCAAGCTGTGCACCAACCAAGCACCTTCAAGGGGGTGCACTTGTCTCAAGTGCACCGACCAAGCAAGCAATGCACCAACCAAATAACAACGGATTCCTTCTGCTTGGGAGATTTAACAGCGGATTAAGCGGATTCGCTGATTCCTTCTGCTTGGGAGATTTAACAGCGGATTAAACGGATTAAACGGATTCCTTCTACTTGGGAGATTTAACAGCGGATTAAACGGATTGAACGGATTCCTTCTGCTTGGGAGATTTAACAGCGGATTAAACGGATTGAACGGATTCCTTCTGCTTGGGAGATTTAAAGCGGATTAAACGGATTAAACGGATTCCTTCTGCTTGGGAGATTTAACAGCGGATTAAACGGATTAAACGGATTCCTTCTACTTGGGAGATTTAACAGCGGATTAAACGGATTAAACGGATTTGGTGGCTGCCTTCAAGGGGGTGCACTTGTCTCAAGTGCA